>Ga0351971_1206_pt1 | contig 11528 bp, 10 predicted proteins | sample BONcelFGM3001F11_FD_206746 | JGI IMG/M metagenome (GOLD analysis project Ga0351971, IMG submission 206746) | Enriched cells from coal bed in the Powder River Basin, Montana, United States - BONCAT cells FGM rep2 HSBNCT.FGM.300.1.F11 ...
TATGGGGCCATTCGTCGTCATGCTCATGTCAGGTACAGTGGCCTTTGAATCTCTGATACTGGGCGAAGTGGCCTCTGAGAAGATTGGTTACGCGCCCAATCGTGCCTATCAAATTCAATCGGGTCTGGCCAATGCCGCCACCGCCATCACGGCCTTGCTTGTTTATGTCCTGGATTGGGGGCGATATGCGGATGCCACCATCGTTACCGCCATGTTGATATTCTTTACTTTCTCAGCGGTAAATCACGCCGCCACCGCTATCATGAAGAAAAACATGAAACCTGTAAACGTGTTGCGTCCGGCCTTGACGTTGCTATTGATTGGATTGCTGCTACCCCTTATGATCAATGCGCTGACCCAGTAACGTCTTGCAGCGGCTGTATGATCACAGAAACCGAACAAGGCAATACAGCCGATCACTACGCTCCAGGTGATCTCTATCGTTATGTGACGCCGTCAAGCACGAAAGGATATTCAGAGAATGGTAAACGGAAATGCTTTTGTGGAAATCGCCGCCATTTTAGGGCTCGCGACGCTGACTGGAATTGTCGGGCAAAAATTGCGTCAACCGTTGATCATCATGTTTCTGGCAACGGGCATTCTGGCCGGGCCCTCGTTTCTTGGCATCATACAAAGCTATGAGCAGATTGAGCTCCTGGCCCATATCGGCATTGCTCTGCTGCTGTTCATCGTTGGTCTCAAGCTCGACCTGAATCTGATTCGGACCACCGGCCCTGTCGCTCTGGCGACCGGTCTTGGACAGATCGTGTTTACGTCGATTATCGGGTTTGCCATCGCCAGATAGTGCGCGATCCGTTCCGCCTGATCCTCGCCGCCCGTACGCGCACGGCCTGCATCGAGCTCCTGCAGGGCCACCACATCGGGATTCGCACGGGCGATCACCCGTGCAATGCGTTCCGCCGCAAACTTGCCGTCGACGCCGACGCAGCTATGCACGTTGTAAGTCATCACGCGCAATTGTTCCGAATGGGGAGCCGGACTGCGCCCGCGCCTGGCCCGCGCCCGTCTCGCGCGGGTCGCCGGTGTCGGGCGGCCGAGGTGGTGCAGTGCCGCTTCACGCAGATCGGAAGGCCGGTAATACCCACGCTTGCTGTCCGGCAGCGGCGCATCTCTGGGCAACAGGCTGAAGGCCCGCGTTTCCTCATGTGTCAGCCCCGCATGCGAGCCGTTTTCGGTGGCGAAGGTGATCGGCGCAATGCCCTTGCGCCAGCCGAGCAGGGTCAGGTCTCCCGCATGCGGATGCCGGCACAGTCTTTCCAGGTCTTCACCGATGACATCGATGAACGGATGATCCTCGCCGAACAGCTCAGCCGCCTGTTGCGGCAGCAGGAACTCCCGGTCTGCGGTCCAGACCCGCAATTGCGCTTCCCCGCTGCCGGTGACGACCGCGGGCACCTTGTGCCGGGTGGCGAGGATTCGCGCTGCATGGGCCAGTTCGGCCGGTTCCAGCGGTTCAGGAAAATAGACAAAGCCTACCGGACCAAGCCCGGCGACCTGCACCTTGTCATGCCTCTTGTCGCCGGCGTTGGTCTTCACCGAGACCAGATGCCCGGCCTTGCCGCCGACGAGCAACTTGGCTCGCTGGGTTTCGACACTGGGCGCGCGTTTCCTGCCTGCGACAATTGGCACGCTTTCATCGAGGCCGTCAACCACCGCATTGGCCGCCTCCAGGATATCGTAGCCCTGCAGCTTGAAATAGGATGTGGTCCGGCTCTGGCCGTGATCGGAATAGACCCACACGTCATAATGCCGTCTGTGCGCATGGGCTGCCTCGCGCCACAGCCGTTCCACGGCGTTGTCGATACCCTTGAGGGTCCAGTGGGCAAACATCGAGTCGGGCCCACGGCGGTGGGACTGTTCGTCATAGCCCAGGAAATTGATGTGCACGATCGGCAGGCCGCGCTGGATGTCCATCTTGCCGCCGATCACGCACAGCTCGCGCAGCAGGATGCAGATCGCAACCCGGGCCGGGATGAATTTCAGTTCGTTGATGAAATTGCGGCCGTGGTACAGGCCGCGAACCAAATCGACCGGCGCTATCACCAGTTCCACGACCAGTAGAATCAGTATCCGGATCACACTATTGATGTTGGTGACAAGCATGAACAGCAGCGCGAAGGGGTTGGCGGCCCGCAGCGCCGAACCCCAGCCGAATGACGAGGCGCAGAAGTGCGCTTCATCCGGGTCCACACCGCCACTGAAAATGTTCGAGTACGAACTGCCGCCCGTGCAAAGTGAATCGACGCCGTCTCTGGCCATCTGTTCGCGCAGGTCTTCTTCCACCTGTTGCGCCGTCGCTGGCTCGAACATGCGGACGATTTCGCCCTTCCTCCGGTCCAGGAACGAAAAGGCCGGCACGACGGTTTTAATCCCGTAGAAAATTTCCCCCTGCACGGCGGGTGTCGATGACGGCAGGCCTGAATACTGTGTGTGCACCTGGTAGTGTTCCCGCTTGATCAGGCGCTTCAGGAAGGGTAGCTCACCCTTGTCGAGGGCGCGGTTGAACTGGTCGAGAGACAGGCCATCGATCTGCAGCATCACCAGACCGGGCCGGTTCGCAGGCCCCTCGGAGATCGACAGATGCAGGAAGCGCAGCAGCCAATGCGTCCGGCTGAACTTGCGGACCAGCCGGCGCAGACGCGCCTCGAACCTGCCGATCATGCAGTGGCGCTCTTGCCGGCACAGACACCACGCCCTGAAAAGGCCGTGCCACGCGCATCCGGCCTAATCATTGCGTCATCTCCTGGTCGGCGGCGAAGAAGCTCTCGTTCAGGGCTTCGTCGCCGGCCTGCGCAACCGTCTTCAGAATATCCCACTCGGCCTTGATGCGGGCCGTGATCTGGTCCCAGCCGAGTTCGTCCTCATGCTGCCGGATGGCGGGATCGGGCCGCAGGGTTTGATACGCCAAAAGCGCCTTGCGTGCGGAAACGGCCATCGAAAAGGATTCGGCCGTGGCGCGTGAGGCAGCGATCAGCGTGCGTATCTCGTCGCCCGAGCGCGCATATATCCACTGTAGCGCTGCGGCGAAGGCCTCTTCCGTTTCCACACGGATCACCCGCCCGTTGCGCGCGTCCACGACGACTTCCCTGACGCCTGGCGCATCGAGCGCAACCACCGGCAGGCCGGCAGCCATCGCTTCGGTCAGGACCATGCCCTGGGTTTCGCTTTTCGAGGCAAACGCGAACACGCGCATCGCATTGAGTGCATCGGCCAGGTCGTCCTTCTCCAGCACGCCGCACATGTAGAGCCTTCCGTTCATGCCGGCCTCGGCAAAGATCTGCCCGATCGCCTCCTGCGACGGTCCGGCGCCGACCAGCAGGAACACCGCCTCGCCATGATCCTTCATGAAGGCCACAACCGATCTTGCGAGAAATTCCAGGTTCTTTTCAGGGGCCAGGCGTCCCATATGCCCCACCACGAACGCATCTTCGGGGATATGCTTTTTCATCAGGAAGTCGCGGCCCCTGCCATATGCAAAGCGCTCTACGCTGACGCCTGTCGGTACCACCAGCACCGGTGAGGTGACGCCACGCTCAATCAGCATGTCGCGAATACTCTCGCTGGGTGCAAACACCTGGTCGGCGAGATTCGCATAGCGGGTGGACAGCTCGATGATGAAACGCTTCATCGCAGGCGAATCGCCCGGTACATAGTGCGTGTACTGCTCGTAAAGCGTGTGATGGGTGAACACCAGCGGCCGGTCGAGCGTGCGCGCAATCCGTACCGCGGTCATGCCAAGCAGGAATGGATGCTGGGAGTGGATGATGTCGGGTTTGAATTCTGCCATGCTGTCGGACAGTCCGATCGGTACCGTCAGCACCACCGAAAAGTCACTGCCGTTGAAATGCTGGATCGCGGGAATGTGGAAGACATCGGTTTCGTACTCCGGCGCATCCTCGAATTCCGGCGCCACGACCAGTACACGATGGCCGAGCTCCCGGTACACCTTCGCGAACGCTTCCACCGAGCGCGCCACGCCCCCCACGTGCGGCGTAAAGGTATTGGTGAGTAACGCGATGTTCATGCAGGGATTTCCTCTCTTGTCAGGATGACGGTGGTGGCATTTTGCTCCAGCGTAACCGGCTCATGGCCGGGAAGGCGGACGTCGATGGCGGGTTTTTGGTCGTACCATGCCGTGTGCAGGACGATTTCGATGCGGGTATCCGGGAGCGGATTGAGGGTAATCGACACCGGACCGAAGCGGGTGGGCGCCGGTCCGAACCGCACGGGACTCCCCTCCTGCAGCCAGCGATCGGCAATACCCGCGCACAGAATCAGGCGGTCGCCCTCTTCGCGCACAAAGCAGTTGCGCACCATCAAGACCCATTCAGCAGATGCCCACACATGGTGGCCATCGCCCATGCAGCCCCCCCGGGTATGCGGATGAATCGCTTCAGGCCACTGGCCCGTCGGCGTCGCGAGGCCGGCCACCACGTCCATCAGCGCCTGGTACCGGGGGTCGCCCGCACGCAGCAATACCTGCGCCACATGCAAGGTCAGATACGCGTTAAGACCGGAATGGATCATGTCCTGAAAAAAAGCGCCATCGATGAAACAGGCGTTCAGCAGATAATCCGCGCAGTCGAGCAGCCGTGGATCATCCGCGGCATACTGCTGCAAGGGGTAGCCGGACACGAGCGAACCGATGGCACCGGAATCCAGCCGCCGGTAAGGCGAAGCCGGCATGCCCGGACGTCCCAGCCGCTGCGCGCAGGAAGCCAGGCTGCGGTCCACCGCTGCGGTGAAATCGTCGGCGGCGTGCGTGAACTCGGCTGCCATGTCGGCATCCTGGCTGCGGACCATGTCGCTGGCGCAATGCAGCCCGGCGATGCCCCAGAAGTCGTCCCAGTAGTAATAATCGTTTGGACCGAGGTGCTCGGCACTGAAGCCGGCTGGCAGCAAGCCTGCATGTGGCGAAGCAAGGGTGCCGGCAAGCCGCTTGCGCATGATCCAGCGCGCGCCGTGTGCAATCACGGTGTGCCAGTCAGCGGACAGTTCCTTGCCGGTGAGCTGCTGATAGCGGTGCAGGATCCACAGGACCTCGCCGTTGGAATCCCACTCGCCTTCCTGCGACCGAAAATAGCCGAGTTGGGTTTGCCGCTCGGGAAAGCGGCTCAGCGCGCGTGCGGCACGCGCTTCCAGGCCCACGCACAGCAGGGCATGAATGATGTAGACGGCATCGCGAAACCAGAACCGCTTGTAGGTCGATGGGCCCGGATACACATCGCCCGGCGAGTGCAGAATCAGCGACGTGATCGCCGCATCGTAGAGTGCCTGGTACGTTCGATCGGGACACTGCAGCGTGCACACGCTTGCGCGCAGATCCGGCCAGGCATTTTCCGCCAGAACGGGTGCCTTGTGCGGCAGTGGAATACGGGCAGTCAGGATCCTTTCGCCGCCTTGGGGTATCGCGAACAGCGCGGCCGCTGTCACCATGCCACGGTCGCAACTGCCCTTGCTGCGCTCATCGCTCACAGGGCGGGCATGCGCCTCCTTCAAATGGAGCGCGACATCGCCATGACCATAGTCGGATACCAGGTGGCGCTCCGCCGGCGCACTGAACGCGACGGTCTGTTCGTCGTCCACGACCCAAGTCTTGCGATCCGGGGAAAGAACGACATCATTGATGAAGCTGATCCCTTCCGTATTGGCCGGACGTAACGCGAGCACCAGCCAGGCGGGACTGTCGGCACGGGCCGTCAGCGTCAGCATGCAGACTGGCGCTCCACTCTCGAGTTCGACGCTCGCCGTGCTGCTCAACATCAGACCACCCTGCTGGACCCGTGTCGTGATCGCCAGGCCGCTGGACAGGTCCTGGCGCTGGTTGCCGGCCCGGGACCGCGACGGAAACAGGTTGCGTCCATCTTCCGTGCAGACCCAGCCATCGAGCGACCAGCCGTCCAGGCAGGGCGTCAGAAGGCCGCGCGGATCGACCAGCGGAAATTCCTCACAGTCGGGATAGCCGAGCGCGGTCCAGTTGCGATGGGTGAGATTGATATGCGAAACCGAAAAGGCGCGTGGAATGAATGATTCGTCATTCGGGTTGTACTGGCGCTCAACCCAGTAGGGCCACACCCAGTCCAGGTTGTACTGGATCACGCGGCTGTTAATCAGGCCGCGCGCATGGAACACGACGCCGGCACGCAATAGTTCGACCGGCTCGCCCACTTCGGAGGGCTGCGCGAAACTGCGCAGGCGCGCGAGCAGTTCGATCGGATCCAGGAAGCCCTGGCGGCGCGCGGCGCGCGTGATGATGTATTGAAAAAAGGTCCATTTCGAAAATTTCATGAGCTGCCCTTGGCGGGCCCTGCCGCTGTTCCTGCTTCAGGCACGGGCTTGCCGCCATGCAAGCTGCCGCTTTCCTGCGAATACGCAGCCAGAGCCCGTCGCGCCAGATTGTTGAAATAGAGCAGCGCAGCGATCGTCGCGACGAAACCCAGGCCATAGAATGCCCATTGCAGCGGCGAACGCGCCACCTCGCCCCGGCTCAGACTTGCCAGGTCGGCCGTGATCGAGCCCAGGTAGACGTTGTGCAGCGAAAACGGAATGAAACCGATCAGCGAACCCAGCACGAAGCCCTTGAACGTAAACCGGGTCAGGCCGAAGAAATAATTGGAAATCTTGCTCGGGAAAAACGGGATCAGCCGGGTGAGCATCACGACTTTGAGGTCGTGACGCGCCATTTCGTCGCTGACGACCTGCAGATGGCTGCGGCTGACGATGAACCGCGAGGCGCGCTCGCCAAAAAGGTGGCGCGCGATCAGGAAGGCCAGAGACGCACCAATGACCGTACCCGCCACGACAAGCACGGTTCCCTCGATGAGGCCGAATACGAAGCCGGCGCCCGTGGTAAGGAAGATGCCGGGCAGCAGCAGTACCACCACCGCCGCCATCAGCAGGATGAAGAAGACCGCTGCCATCGCACCCTGCGCGTGTATCCACTCCAGCAATTCAACCAACTGTTCGTGGACATCGAAGTAGACGAGCACTACGAGGATTAGGCCGACGAACAGCATGCCTGCCGCGATCCCCAGTAAGGGTGTTTTCATGCCTGTAGCGGAGGAGGGAGAGGAAGCACTGGCGCCGGATCTGGTCATTTTCGTTTTTGTCTGCGTTGTGTAGTTGCACCGCACGCGCATGACGTTTTCGTTGTACAGTAACGCGATTGTCGGGCAGTTGCTGATAGGAATCTGCTTTTTTATAAAGCGTATATACCAGTATTACAGCAGGTCAATAGGTTGTCAACGAAAAATCGGCACAACATCTTGAAGAAATTGGGGGGCATCCAATAACACAAAACGCTTCGAGCCTTTACCACAAGATGATATCTACCGGGAGCAATCACGTCATCGGGCTGCATCTTCAGGCATGTCGCCACCTGTTTGACAAGCCAGGTGAAATCGTGATTCCCGGATTTCATCGCTGCCTGTTGCGCCATTTATTCATTTGCATGCTTCAGCGCCTGTTCAACAAAGTACGAATAACAGCCAACTCGCCCTTGATGGAGTTCGGCGAACTGTCATTGCCAGAACGTTCTTCCAAGGATCTGCAACCCTGATACGGATTCTTCTTGACGGAACAAATGATCCAGGCTTCTGACTTCGGCTTGGGAATCATCGGAACACCCCGATCGAACCCCTCATCACGAAATCCACGGGCTATTGAATCCCATTTGTCTTTCCAGATGCCACGATCAGAAGAAGCCGTTGTGTCCGAGTCCCGAAAAAGAACGGCTATGATTTGTTCATTGAGTTCAGTCTCTTTGTCTTTCGCACACAACGCCAGTGCTCGCGCATTACGATAGAAATAGACAGTTTCCTTTGGCTTCTTTTTCCTAGGGAGACTGGGTGATTTCTTCTGTTGCTTGAAAATGGACGATCTTTGCTTGAGCTTTTTTTCCGAAACGTAGCCGTAGTATCGGGTGTCAATGAACGAGAAATTTAATCGTTGCTCGACGATTTGTGAAACAATGATTGCCATCGGACCCTTCTGGTGGCGATTCCCTTCACACGCAGTCATATTGTCGGCACAAAGGCCCATGTCTGTTGGCCCTTTCCCGCTGAGAAGAAAATACATATCACGGCGCCTCCATATCGAGGCCCTGAATTTCCTTGGTCAGGTCTGTCAAATTTGTATCGACAAACACCTCCCCTGGTCCCATCACGGTCAACTTCTCGGCAATGGATGGAATTGAGAAGAATCGAATCGCTTGCGTTAAACCTGACGGTGTCTTGTACAGGTAAATGACTCCTGACTTCGCAACTTCATCGTTGAGATAGTTCAAGATCATGGGGCTGTGTGTCGTGACAAGCACCTGCTTGTCGGTCGAGGTTAAAGCTTCTATTACGAACTCAACAAGTTCAGGATTAATGCCATTCTCAATTTCGTCGAACAGCAGGAAGCGGTGGTCAGATTGAAGCTCGGCCAGAATGGCAATCAGACGCAACATCCCGTCGTTTACATGGCGAGCTTCCGTGGTTATTTGTGGAAAAAGGCCCAGAAAGATATCCTTACCCGCATATCCCTCCGAGATTTCCAACTGTTTCCAGCCTGACCGTAGCGATTTGATACCCAGGTTTTTTAACTGAAGGTAAACGCTCTTCAGTTGTTTCTGCAATTCTCGGCGTCCTGGTTCACCAAGTTCATGAAGAAAAGATGCATCTGCCCTCCCAAGCCGAGCGATCCAGAAGACTCTCTGGTTTTTTGACGTAGATATTCGGGTGAAAGCAGTTCAAGAGATTTAACATCCTTCATGAGCTTCTTGCTCTCAAGGATTGGTTGTGGCAGCAGTTCTTCTTTTAACGCCGATAGGATTGAGCCCTCGTAATCGAATGATATCGGCGCTGACTTCTTCTCATTCTCCGAAATGGTGATTTTCCCCCCAGAGACTTCTAAAATGGAACCAGACTGTTTGATTCGCTCTTGTGTACAAAGATTCTTTAATGGGCTATAGCTTGCTTCCCAAAATCCAGTTTCTTGACCTTCATTATCTGCAAAAGACACACACAAGTCGATGTTCATCTTCCTTATCAGTTTCGACTTGAGCTCTGATGATTTCCATTTCCTATCATTCAGCCAGCCCTTCATATCGCCTCTGACAAGCTGGGAGACGAAATCGATGAATTGGAGAACGGTTGACTTGCCCGATCCGTTCAAGCCGATCAGTCAGTTGAACTGTGAAAACTCAATCTTGAAATCAACCAGCGACTTGAAATTGTTTGCCGTAATGTAATTTATTCTCATAGTTTCAACTGATTATAACGGATTTGGGGGGTATCATTACAATGCCAAAAATCCGATAAAGCTCCGTAGGAGCATCCTGTTTTCAGTATTCAGCGTTCAGCCGAAATGATCATTTTGATTTTTCCGCAACATTGGACCCGACGTCACTTGCTTGCATGGGCCTTGCTGCCTTGCGAAATTAATTTTCTGAAAGTCTATAGCTACCGTGGACAACTGGTTGAAGTCATAGGTTTTACGACAGCCTTAAGGCATGATACCGGTCAATTCGAAAGAATCGGACGGGGTGGCGGCGGCCATGCAATTTTTCGGAGAATGATCATTGTCGTGCTGATTGTCACGACGCCCTGGCAACCTGTCCGTGATGGGCGAGATATCCCTCAACGCCAAAAATGGTGAGCGCTATCCAGACACACCCAAAGCCGATGAGCTGATCGAAGGTGAATGGTTCCCGATAAATCAGGACACCGCACAGAAACTGCAATGACGGGGTGATGAACTGCAGAATGCCCACCAGGGAGAGCGGAATGCGCTGTACCGCATAGGCAAACATCAGAAGCGGGACGGTTGTAATCAGCCCTGCGCCTGCCATCAGGATATCGGCAACCGCGCCGGTATGCAAAAAGGCACCACTGCCGATGCCGTCCGCATAAACCAGATAAAGCAGCGCGGGAAGGAACAGAATGCCGGTCTCCAGGGTCAGGCCGTAAAGAGAGCCCAATGGCGCTGTTTTTTTGATCAGGCCGTAAAGCCCGAACGAGACCGCCAGCGACAGGGCAATCCAGGGAGGCCTGCCATACGCATAGGTGAGATACAGGACACCCAGCGCCGAAAGTCCAACAGGAACCCACTGCCAGGCGCGCAGGCGTTCCCTCAGGAAAATGACCCCCAGAACAATACTGATCAGGGGATTGATGAAATATCCCAGGCTCACTTCCACAATATAATCGGCGTTGACGGCCCAGACATAAATCAGCCAGTTGACGCCGACAAGCCCTGCAGCAGCGCCGTAAATGACCATAACTTTTGGGATAAATGAATTTTTACGGAAATCTTTGGAGACGTGCATGAACAGGATGACACCAACCAGTATCAGGCAGGACCACAAAATCCGGTGACAAATCAACTGTAATGCCGGAACATGATGGAGCCATTTCCAATACAGCGGAAATAACCCCCATATCACATAAGCACCTGCCGCACGCCATGTTCCCTGGTTCAAATATCTCTCCTGTCAGGCTGTCGGAAATAAATAAATCCACTGGATTGCGACGGGCCAAAAGACCAGCAAGATGTGGATTTATTTGTTTCCGACAGCCTTATGCTTCATTATGACCGTTATCACCAGGCATTGGCGCAAGAGTCCATTTTTAAAAGAGTTTTCTTCAGTTCCAACATGATACCCATAAATGGCAATTGATCTGATTTTGATAATGGGCTATTACAGGCTGAGCAGTATTCCGGATACATATAGCTCTCAAGATGAATTGTGTCAAAATTTTGTTTTGATACTTTAAAAACAGGGAGGTCGCAATGAATGCCATCGCAATCAATGGAAGCCCACGCAAGGGCGGGAATACAGAACATTTGTTAAAAACGGTACTGGATGAATTGGCGGCTGCCGGCTGGGAAACAGAGCTTGAAAAGGTCGGTGGAACCGCAATCCGGGGCTGTCTTGCCTGCGGGAAATGCTTCGAGACAAAGGACAAGCAATGCGCCACCAAAAAGGACAAATTCAATGAGATCTTTCTAAAAATGTTCATGGCCGATGCCATTATTCTGGGTTCACCAACCTACTTTGCGGCGGTGTCGGCAGACCTGAAAGCCTTGATTGAAAGAGCCGGATATCTGGCGTATGCCAACAACCATGCGTTTTCCGGTAAAATCGGGGCAGCGGTTGTGGCTGTCCGGCGGGGCGGGGCCACCCATGCCTTTGACACCATCAACCACATGTTTCAGATGTCAAGAATGATCATTCCCTGCTCAACCTATTGGAATATGGGCTTCGGGAAAAACAAGGGTGAGGTGCTTGAAGACGCCGAAGGTCTGGCAAACATGCGCCATCTTGGAAAAGCGATTGACTGGCTGGGCAAGGCGATTAAACCCCACATTGCCGAGTATCCCGTGTAATCCGGCTCCGGGGTTTTTGAACCTGTTTGACAATGGCATTTCGCTGAAACGTCCCGATGCCCGCAAATTGACAGAACTGTTTGATCAGTGCATGAAAAAACTGAGAGACACCGGTCAATTGGATGCAATTCCGAGCG
>Ga0351971_1207_pt1 | contig 11413 bp, 10 predicted proteins | sample BONcelFGM3001F11_FD_206746 | JGI IMG/M metagenome (GOLD analysis project Ga0351971, IMG submission 206746) | Enriched cells from coal bed in the Powder River Basin, Montana, United States - BONCAT cells FGM rep2 HSBNCT.FGM.300.1.F11 ...
GGGCTCGGTTTGAGCCCGGGCATAGGCCTCCTCCTTGTCCCGGACCAGCAGATACTGCCGTCGCCCGCTGTTGAGGGTTTCCACCACATACCCCCCCACCTTGGCCACCAGGGCGGCCGGGGTGTCCAGGGCGATGAGCCGGCCCCGGTTCAGGACCCCCACCCGGTCACACAGCATCTCCGCTTCTTCGATATAGTGGGTGGTCAGGATGATGGTGATGCCCGAAAGTTTGAGTTCCTGAATGAGGTTCCACAACTGGCGCCGCACCTGGGGGTCGAGGCCCACGGTGGGCTCGTCTAAAAAGAGCACCCGGGGCCGGGACACCAGGGCCCGGAGGATCAGGAGCCGCCGTTGCATCCCGCCGGAGAACTCCCGCACCAGGCTGTGGGCCCGTTCCTCCAGGTTGCCGAACGTCAGGAGTTCTGCGATCCGGGCTGCAAGCTCCGGCATCCGGTGGAGCCGCCCGTAAATCCACAAATTTTCGTACGCGGTCAGTTCCCGGTCCAGGTTGATTTCCTGGGGGCAGACCCCGATGAGCTTTTTCACGGCCAAAGGCTGGCGCACCACATCAAAGTCGTGAATCCGGGCCGTGCCCCGGCTGGGCCGGGCCAGAGTGGTCAAAATCTTGATGGTGGTAGTTTTGCCGGCGCCGTTGGGGCCCAGCAAGCCAAAGATCTCTCCCGGAGGAATCTGCAAAGATAGACCGTCCAGGGCCACCAGGTCCTGGTACTGTTTACCCAGATTGTCGGTAACGATCATCGCGTCCATAACCAGGCAGATCAACCGGCGCGGCTTTTTCAGGCAGGGTCCGGGAGCTTATAGCGTTTGCCATAATTTCTTCCGTTTGGCGGTCCTTAAATCCCCCTAAATCCCAGGCCTGTCCGGTAGAAACTACTTATGACAGCAAGTAAAAAGCCCCATAACGACCTCGCGGTGGTATAATGATTTCGACGAAAAAACCAAACCATCGCAAGGAGTTAGGGGCTTATGGCACATAATAACACCGTTCTGGGTCAAATGCTACAACTTCTCCCGAGACATGTTTTCGAGCACCAGGTGGAGACCCATGCCTGGCAGGGTCCCAAGCCCCGAAAATTATCCTACTGGTCCCAACTGGTGGCCATGCTCTATGCCCAGTTGAGCGGCAAAAAGAGCCTGCGGGACCTGGTCTTCAGCCTGGGACGTCACCAGCGGAAGCTCTACCACCTGGGCCTAAGCCCCGCCAGGCGCTCCACCCTGGCCGAAGCCAACGAGAAGCGCCCCGCCCTGATCTTTCAAAGGACTTACGAGAAGCTCCTGGCGCGCTTTCAGGCCGAAGCCGGCCGCCAGCCCGGAGCCCGGCGGGTAAAGATCCTGGATGCCACTTATGTGCCGGTCTGCGCCAGTCTTTTTCCCTGGGCCAATTTCCAGCCCAGCAAAAACGCCGTCAAACTCCACGTCCTCCTGGACTCGGTGGGCGCGCCCCAGGACTTGCAGGTTACCGCCGGCCAGGTCCACGAGCTGGAGGTGGCCCGGCGCCTGGACTTCGCCCCAGGCGATCTGGTGCTGCTGGACCGGGGTTATGTAGATTTTGTCTGGCTGTTCTCCCTGCACCGCCGAGGGGTGGGGTTTGTCACCCGGCTGCCCCGCCACATCCGCTATCGAGTCCTGGAGGAGCGCCCCGGCCCGCCCGACTCGCCGGTGTCGGCCGATCAGCTCGTCCGGCTCAGCACGGATTACAGCCGGCGTCACTATCCCGAAACCTTGCGCCTGGTACATTACCGGGACCCGGAAACCAGCAAGGACTATGTGTTTCTGACCAATCTGCCGGACCTGCCCGCCCTGGCGGTGGCCGACCTCTACCGGCAGCGTTGGCAGATCGAAACTTTTTTCCGCTGGATCAAGCAGAACCTGAAAATCAAGGCCTTTTACGGGACCTCGGAGAATGCCGTCTTGATCCAAATCTGGACCGCCATGATCGCCTATCTGCTTCTCCTGTGGATTAAAATACGCAGCCGCGTGGGCTGGTCCATCCTGGAACTGACCCGTTTGGTGCAAAACCTGGTCATGGAACCCTGCAATTTATGGGCTTTGCTCTGCCCACGAACCTCTGATCCACCCGAACATGGCCAATTAACCTTATTCAACTTAGGCGGTGCACACTAATGTCCTGGCCCCCTGCAAAGGCAAAATGCTACCGGACAGGCCTGCCTAAATCCCCCTTTTTCAAAGGGGGACTTTAACAGCAATTCCTTGTACTTCCCCCCTTTTTTAAAGGGGGGCAGGGGGGATTATAAAGCTTCCCAGAACGGAAAAACTTTTGGCAATTACGATAAGGGAACCAGCCAATCCCAGCATAAAATAATACTCCGGCTTGATTTTGGCAAGGGAGGGGGCAAGGGGACTAATACCAAGTCGCAGTAAAAAAACTAAGAATACTCATGCCATTCTGAACAGAGCGCAGCGGAGTGAAGAATCTCGGCGCCTTCAAAAGAGAGATTCTTCGCTGCGCTCAGAATGACAAAAAATAGTCTTGAGAGTGCTCTTTGGTATGAAGCCCAGGGTCCGGAATTTATACCAAGTTGCCGTCAAACAAGTAATAATCGGAATCGTAGGGGCGGTTCGCGAACCGCCCCTACGGCGGATGCGACTATAACGCCAGAATTACCACTATGACGGCACCTTGGTATCAGGCCCTGCGGGCCTTGGCCCATCGAAAGCGGGACAGGTTGAGGCTGGGAATAACGGCAGAATGTGAAACAGCAGCTCCCGGTGGCAGGGTCCTGGCCCCGGCCACCGGGGATTGAATCAAGGCTTAGGCTGCCAGGCAGTCCCGCCCCGGGCGCTTCAGATCAGAGGGCGGCGACTTTGCCATCCTCGACCACGTATCCCAGGGTTTTGAGGATGGCGGCCTGTTGGTCGTTGACTTCCTCGAGGACTCGTTTCAGCTTGCCTTCGGGGTCCTTGGCGTAAATGGCGGTCCGCAATTCCCGCAACTCTTCCATAGCTTCGTTAGGGGTCATGTTGATACCCGCGGCAGCCAGCCGCTGGCTGAGCAGCGTGAGGTAATTGAGCGCCGCCACACAGACAAACAGGTGAACCCGGATTTTCGAATCGGTCCAGTGGTATAACGGCAGCAAGGCTTTTTGGAAAAGACTGCGGTTATCCTTGGCGATACCGTAAGGCCGGTTCCCATTGGCGCTTTTGGCATCGCCCAATTCGGGTCCCAGGACTGCCCGGGTCACGCAGGTGTCATAAATCTCCTCCACCCCCCAATCCTCGCGATCGGTGATGAGGATATTCTTTCCGAAGTGGCGTACAACGCCGGCCATCTGGCGATGATCCAGTTGGAACTCGAGGCGGAACTGATCTTTTTCCGGCACGAAATTTAACTGGAAGAGGTCCGGACTGATCTTGAGGCGCAGGCAGAGTTGCGCCAGGTGAGTCTTGACGGACTCGACGGCTTTGGCCTGGTCGGCTTCCTGAGCCTGGCGCTGCGCCAACGCCAGGATCTCCTTGCGCACTCTTTGCACCTTCTTGCCCAGATCCTGGTAGCTCTTATGAAAGCTCTTGGGGTCAAAGGTGATGACTACCCGGCGAGGCTGGTTCCAGAAGGTGGCTTTGGTTTCATAAAACAGGATCTTCTCATCTTCCTTGGCGACGGGAGAGAGCTGAGCGCCGCGATTGCCCGGGAGGGGCCGGAAATCCTTCAAGGAGATTTCCGTCAACTCGGGGGCGAAATCAGGGGGGTAGGAAACAATGAAATGCATGCCGTCTTTGGCGTCGATCTGCTCGATAATGGGCGCGGCATCCATGTCTTGATTCACCAGCAAGGTAACATCTTCGATGGCCACACCCAGGTTGGAGACTTTGCTCAGGAGGTGTTCCAGGTGATCATAGAAACCGGTGGCGGGCACACCGCCGGAAAAACTCTGGTAATATAAGGGGATCCCATGGCTCCACTCGGTAATCAGAGCCAATCCTAACCTCTGCTGGGCCAGGTGTTCCGCCAGGAAATCCTGATCCGGCTGGGGCATGCCGGCAAAAACCGACGGCTTGGGGGGGGGCGGAGATATCGGCGGTCTCAATGACCAGCCGATGTTTCTGATCCGGTAAGAGGGCATGGATCTTTTTGAAAAAGGTCGTCTTGATTTTCTCCAGGTCGGCGTCGCTGATCCGGTCCCAGTGGTTCCAGAAATTTTGGGAGTTCAAAGATTCCAGCCTCAGGGGACGAATTCTCTGAATATCCGTGGTTTCGTACCAGTTCGCCAGTTGTCTTTTACTGGTGGGGGCGATGGCCCGGTTCAGGGCGGCATAGAAGACCAGTTCTCCAAGAGAAGGCCCCCGCACCCGTTTTTTGGGTGGCAGGATCTCATTAATCATCCCGGCCAGATCCACCTCCCGATCGAGTTCGTTGAGGGCGAAAACCGACCCGAATTCTTTGGGCGAGAACCCGCCTTTTCCCAAAGCCGCCTCAACTTTATCGGCGGTGCCCAGGTACACCTGGTTAATGGTGGTGGGCTTGCCATAGACCCGCTGGGTTTCCCGAATATAGAAATATTCGTGACATTTTTTATTTTTTTTTTTTAATTTTTATTTTTTATCCTTTAATTTTTATCTCTTATTTATTCTGTTTTTATTTTTCACGTTTCACCTTTCACGTTTCACCTTTCACGTTTCACCTTTCACGTTTCACGCTTCACGCTTCACGTTTCATGTTTCACACTTCACGTTTCACGTTTCACCTTTCACGTTTCACCTTTCACGTTTCACCTTTCACTATCTATTATACCATGGACTTCCATCGGAAGACATAAGAGTAATAAGGTTTGCTATAGTTTCATCAAAAGGACATCTGTCTGTTACTCTCTGTTTTCTGAAATCTACCATTCTCTCGAAATTTCTCACTGCCCAGTCTAACTTCGGATTTCCTCCCGGCTTATAGGCACCTATACTGATAAGATCTTCTGCATTTTCATAGAGTGACCATGCTTCACGATAGCCACCTGCCGCTTTTTTGTGTTCGTCTGTTGTTACTTCATTAAATAGACGGCTTACACTGGGACCGAGATCTATACATGGAAATATCTGTCTTGCAGCAAGTTTTCTTTTTAATTCTATATGGCCGTCCAGAATAGAACGTACACAGTCAGCTATAGGTTCATCCATATCATCACCGTCTACAAGAACAGTATAAAGTCCGGTAATAGTGCCTACAGGAGCTGTCCCGGCTCTTTCAAGTAATTTGGGAAGTAGTGCAAATACGGAAGGAGTGTAGCCCTTTGTAGCAGGAGGTTCACCTACTGCAAGACCTATTTCACGCTGGGCCATAGCAAAACGTGTAACAGAGTCCATCATAAGCATAACATCTTTTCCCTGATCCCTGAAATATTCGGAAACTGCTGTGCCTGTATAGGCACATTTAATTCTTTCCAGAGCAGGTCTGTCTGACGTGGCCACTACAATAACAGATCTGGCCATACCTTTTTCTTTAAGAACATGTTCTATGAAATCTCGAAGCTCACGGCCACGTTCTCCTACAAGAGTTAATACATTGATGTCAGCTGCAGTTTCTCTTGCAATCATACCAAGAGTAGTACTTTTACCTACACCGCTGCCGGCAAATATACCCTGCCTCTGCCCTTTACCAAAGGTAAGAAAACAATCGAAGAGTTTACATCCTGTAGGGAGAGGTTCACCGATAGGAGGACGAACAAAAGGGTTTGGAGGGTCATTGTAAACCGGATAATATACACCGGTGTTTATTGGGCCTTTCCCGTCAATTGGTTCACCAAGACCGTTTAAAATACGTCCAATCAGTCCCGGCCCTACTTCTATACGTAATACTGTTCCCGTAGATCTTACTTCACACCCCGGCCCTATTCCCGTAAGCTCACCATAGGGCATAAGTAATACTTTACCTGATTTAAAACCTACAATCTCAGCTCTTATTGGTTCCCTGTTTTTATCTTTCGGGTGAATATAACATATTTCTCCTACATTCCCGCCGGGACCTTCTGATTCTATAACCATTCCAACAATCTGCTGAATTTTCCCATGCTCTTTTACCAGTACAGCATTTTTTACAATTTCATAATATTTTCCTAAATTTATTTCCGGAGGTGTTAAATTTTCAATAATATCCATTTTAAAGCCCTCCTGTTATGTTTTAGACTGAGTATAGTATTCGAAAGCTTTCTTCATAATCTCTAACTGAAAATCTATTCTACTGTCAAGGTTACCCAGATTTGTTTCAAGCATACATCCCCCTTTATCGATAACACCGTCTGCTTCTATACGGAATTTCTTTACTCCGTCAAGCATTCTTCGTAAGTCATCTTCATGTTCTTTTACATAGGGATAATCATCCTGACTTACACGAATTATAATCTCTTCTCTGTCTCTAATCTTATCTAAATTTGATTTTATAAGATTTAAAACTATTTCATTATTAAGTGTTACTTCAGTATTAATAATTTTCTCAGCTATTTTTAAAGCAAGATCCGCTACCTGTGGTTCTACCTCTTCATAGACCTTTCTTCTTTCTTCCAGTATACGATTTATAAGGGTCATAGCCTGTTGCATAAGGGCTCCTGCTTCCTGTTTTCCTGCTTCCAGACCAAGATTTTTACCCTGTTCAAAGCCTTCTCTTTCTGCAGTTGACTGAAGCTGCTGACAGTACTGTTTTGCATCTTCTATCAATTTTTTTGCCTTTGCCTGGGCTTCTTTAACTATTTCTTTTGCTTTAATCTGTGCTTCTTCCAGCTGTTGATTTGCCATTTTTTCTTTTGTTGCCGCTTCTTCAAGTGTCTGTTCTGCTCTTGCCATCTTTTCTTCTGCCACTTTTTCTATTCTGATTGTTCTGGCAGCAAGGGGATCTACCCCTCCCTGACTGGCTGCACTCTGGGTAGAAGGTGCAATATCAGTATCATGTCCCTGGGTCATGGCCGGTGCCTGATGGGAAATCTGATGTTGTGCCCTTCCCTGAACAGATTCTTCTGTATTTATTTTTTCCTGCTGCTGGTTTTTTGAGGAGCATTTACCACTCCTCTGGCACCTATAATTAACTGGCCCCTCCCATAGTGCTGAGGTTCTTTTTTTATGGTTCTGACTCCACCTCCTGCACCTATTACCAGCGGATCTGAAGTTGGTTTTGTAAATTTTATTATTTTTTTCTGATTGTTCATGTTATTATTCATAAATTACCTCAAATTACGTCACTCAAAAATAGAAGCGGTCAGGTGGTCAGAATCTAACCACCTGACCGCCTTTATTTTAATTAAGAAGCAATCCTTACTTTTCCGAGAGATACTAAATTTCTGAGTATATTTCTGATCTCCTGCTGTGCAGCTCTTACCTGGTCTTCATCAACCCTTCCTGACGGCAGGGCATCCATATCTTCTTTAAGAGCTTTTGCCGCTTCAGGAGACATACATCTATAGACTCTTTTTACTATCTGAGGATCTGCTCCCTTCAGAGCTAAAATTAAATCTCTTGTATCTGCAAGACGAATTACCTCTCTCAGTCCTTCATCATTGATATGCTGCAGATCATCAAAATCACAGAGTTTTCTTTTCAGATCCCTTACAAGTCCGGGATTTTTCCTTGTAAGTCCTGAAAGAATTCTCTCTTCTGTACTCTTATCTGCTTTGCTGAGGATATTTAATAATACTTCTCTTCCATCAGCTTCTCCGTAATCTCCGCCTCCATCTATAAGGAATTTTAATCTGTTCTGCAACAGATTTTCTATTTCAGCCAGCACCTCAGGATCTACCTTCTGTATTTCCGCCAGTCTTCTTGCTACTTCTGTCTGTAGACTGGCAGATAAACGTCTCAGTACATCTGACGCCTGCTTTGGCTCTAAATAAGAAAGAACCAGAGCTATTGACTGAGGATGTTCTCTCTTTAAGAGAGAAACTATAGCTTCCGGTTCAACCTGTCTTAAGAAACCGAGAGGTCTTTTACTGGCACTGACTATATCCTTTCCTTCTACTTCTCCTCCTGAGAGTCCTTCCTGGAGTACCTGTTCGGCGAAGCTTGTAGCTCCGCCTCCCATAATATTGGTGGCCATCATATCAGACGGAGCAGAAGAACGTGAGAAAAATTCATCTATAACAGCATTTCTTACATCAGAAGATACATTTGGTAATTTTGCAATTTCTGCACTTATCTCCTGAATCTGTTCCTGGGAAAATTCTCTCATAATCTGGTTTGATACCTCAGGAGGTAGAGATATCATAAGAATTGCTGTTTTCTGCTTTGCGCTGAGATTTAATCCCACTTATATAAACACTTCCTTACTAAGGCTTATTTCTCTGACATCCAGGATGTCTTTAATAATTCAGCTACTTTGTTTGGCTTCTCTTTTGCCATTCTGGTAAGCTGATCACATGATACTGTAGTATTATTGGATGATGGTGCTACAGTTCTTCCGCTCTTATCACTTAACAGATCGGAAATAGGATTGATTGATGAACCGGGACCTGCAGTGAGATGGAGCTGCATCTTCTCTTTGTTGCTCTTTTTCTGTTTTGCAAGGAACATAGCAAATACAATTAACATAATAGCCAGTACTCCTGCTCCTGCCCACGCAAATACTGCTTTGTTTACTGCCGGCAGACCGGCTGTATTGGACTGTCTTTCTCCTGCCGGAGCACTTAACATTTCTTTACGCATAATATCATATTCAGAGGTTTTGAATGGGAAATTACTCACACTGATTAAATCTCCTCTGCTCTGGTCGAGTCCTACTGAAGCAGCAACTGCATCCTTTATCTGATTAACCTGGTTTTCCGGCTTATTGTTGAGCATAAGGGCTACAGTTATTCTCTCTACCTGGCCGGGAGCTTCTATTGTTTCAACATTTCTTTCATTGATTACATAATTGGTCTGTCTGTCTGTACTTATATAGTCAGAACCATTGCCTCTGGTACTTCCACCTGATGGGGCTACTCCGTTGTTTCCTTTACCGTTACTGGCATAGGTTTCGGTTCTTTCTGCCTGGCTCAGGACATAGACACCGCTGTTTGATGCCACTACCTGATCTCCGCCGCCTGCAGGCTGAATTCCTCCTGCATGGTTTACTCCTACAGTTCTTCCGCCTATGGTAATATAACCCTGATCTCCGCCGCCGGAATTTGCGCCTGTCTCTGCATTACTTGAGGAAACAGCCATCTGGCCACTACCTCCGCCTGCAGCATTACCGTAAACCTTCATAGTGGTTTTACTCTGATTGAAATTAAGGCTTGTCTTAACTTCTACGGCAGCATCACCTACTCCTATTGTTCTATCTAAAAGTGACTGGGCTCTATCTGTAAGTTCTTTGTCAAATTCTTTCTGTCTCTGCATCTGTGTACTGGAGGTAGGCATACCAAGAGGATCTTCTTCTGATGTTACCAGATCCGAAAGGGTAACTCCTCTTTGATCTACTACCTTTACATTTTCCGGAGCAAGACGTGATACTGAACCGGAAACTAAATTAATAATACCCTGTATCTGAGATTTTGTTACATTATAACCACTTTTTGTATCTATCATAATGGTTGCTTTTGCCGGCTGTTTGTCTTCTTCAAAAAGACTTTCATCTGGCAGTACAACTCTGACTCTTGCATTTATTACACCTTCCATAGACACAATAGATGTTTCAATTTCCCCTTCCAGTGCATGAAGGTGTGCTGCCTGTCTGTCAGCTTCAGTATCTGAAAATCCTGTTTTAATAGTGGAGAAACTCTGTCTTGCACCTCTTGGCAAACCCAGGTCTGAAAGATGGGAAAGCATTTTTGATTTAAGCTGTCGCTCTGCCATAATAAAGGAGGTTTTTTCACCTTTAACTATATTGAATTCTACTCCTTCTGTATAACCCATACTATTTAATTCTTTTTTGATTTCATCAATATCTTCAGCTGTTATTTCCTTTGTATAAAGCCTTTCCATAGCAAAATTAGGAGCACGATAACCCCAGTACCACACCCCCATTGATATAAGGCCTATAAAAAGAACAATGGTACCCAACTGTAAATAAAGTGGTAAAGACATGACTTTTTTCAGCATGTCATCCATCATATTAGCCTTTTTTTCATTTTCTGTTCCTGCCATTTAAAACACCTCTCTTTTTTATTTTCTGCAAAACCTTTAAGATCTATATATATTTATTTATAAAAAGATTAGAGCTGCATCTGGAATAACTGACTGCATGCCTGAGTAACCTTGGTTGTTATCTGTGTTGTAAGATGAAGGGCTATTTTGGCTTTCTGACCTGCTATAGAAACTTCATGCATTTCTATATCTCCACCCATAGCTACAATACGTCCTGTCTGCCCTGCATAGTACATAGCTTTATTGGCACTTGAAAAAGCCTTTGAAAACATATTGCCAAATCCTTCTGTTTCTTCCTGAGGCTTTCCTGCTCCCTTTGTAAAGGACATGTCAATAGGTTGTATACTGCTTCTGCCGATTGAACTTACTGGATCGAACATTATTTCCGCACCTCCTTAAAATTAGCTCTATTGTTTTCCTATATCCATTGCAGTCTGTAACATTTTCTTTGCCGATTGTATTGCAGTTGAGTTGGCTTCATATGCTCTGCTGGCCTGTATCATATTGGTCATCTCAGAAATTACACTTACATTTGAAACCTCTACAAAACCCTCTTTGTTTGCATTGGGATTTGAAGGATCGTAAATTGTTCTTACATTAGTGTTATCTTCTACAACTCCTGTGACTTTTACTCCTCCGCCTTTGCTCTTTCCCCTTATTTCATTGCCCATAGCTCCACCGCATGGTATAACAAACTGAGGACTATCCTCTGTTTCCATCATGGCTACTTTTCTTTTATATGCTTTTCCGTCTTCACCTACAGAATTTACATTTGCCAGGTTCTGAGAGATAACATCCATCTGCATTCTCTGAGCAGTCATACCTGATGCACTTATTTCCATTGATTGAAAGAAACCCATATATCATTCCTCCTTCATAATAAATAACATAATTATTTCACTGTGTCTATAACATAACTTACACCTGACAGTAAACCGCCGATTTTTCCTGCCATCTGCTGATAGATCATCTGGTTTTGAACTGATTTTACCATTTCCTGGTTTATATCCAGTTTTCCACTCTGATAATTTACAGGCATTTTAAAACTCGCCATGTCAAAATGTCCGAATTTCATATGGCGGGGATCAGCTACCTGTGCAGTTACAGTTTTGTTTTTTGTATGAGGGTTTACAAAACCTTCCTGGGCTACAGCCTGCCTCATAGTTTCCTCAAAAGCCACATCCTTTGCCTGATAACCAGGAGTGTTGATGTTTGCAAGATTTTCTGATAATACCTTCTGTCTGAGAGATGCTGCGTCAAGAGCTTTCTCATAGAAAGCGCACATTTCGTTAACTTGACCTAACAATTTAATCTCCTCCTTTCATGTTCTTTTATCTTA
>Ga0351971_1153_pt4 | contig 11392 bp, 14 predicted proteins | sample BONcelFGM3001F11_FD_206746 | JGI IMG/M metagenome (GOLD analysis project Ga0351971, IMG submission 206746) | Enriched cells from coal bed in the Powder River Basin, Montana, United States - BONCAT cells FGM rep2 HSBNCT.FGM.300.1.F11 ...
CTATTGACTATGCGCTGCTTGCCGAGATGACCCAGTCGGACGCGGCGGACCTCGAAGTTGGCCCCTACGGCCTGAGCGCGCAGATTCCCGACCAGCAGACGGCCCTCGTGCCGGTGGCCGCCGAGCTGCCGATGCACGTGGTGATGTACAACACCCATGCCGGCGCGAGCCTGGGCCATGTGCTGGTGGTGCTGGAAGAAGCGTCGCAGGCGCAGGTGCTGGTGGACTATCTGTCTGCCGACGCCGACACGCAGTCGACCTACATCGGCGCGACCGAGCTGCTGGTGGGCGATGGCGCAAACCTCGGCTATGTCGGCCTGCAAGACTGGAACCGCAAGACGTATGAGTTCCATCACCAGCGCGGCCGCGTGGGCCGTGACGCCAACCTCGACTGGATCGTCGGCACGATGGGCGGCGAGCTGGTCAAGGACTTGCTGTTCAAGGGCGCGGCCAGCGACGTGTCGCGGACGGTCTGGCAGGGCATGATTAAGGCGCTGCCGCAAATGCAGAAGATCGACGGCTTCCAGGCGAGTCGCAACCTCGTGCTCAGCGAAGATGCCCGCATGGATGGCATTCCCGGTCTCGAAATTGAGGCCGACGACGTGCGCTGTACCCACGCGGCGACCTTTGGCACGCTCGAACAGGAGCCGGTCTTCTACCTCATGAGCCGTGGTATTCCGCGCTCCGAGGCAGAGCTGATCCTGATCGAAGGCTTCTTCGACGAGTTGCTGGAGCGCATTCCGTTTGAGCCGGTGCGCGACCGGCTGCGGTTGGCGCTGGACGTAAAGATTATCGGCCGGAAATAAGCGCCCGCCGAACCGTGAGTGACCCGAAAGGCGCGTTCCTACACCGAACGCGCCTTTTCTTTGTCATCGGCTCGCTGTCGTGTCGGGGCGGGCCGCAAGCCGGAAAATGAGCCGGTTGTGAAATGTCGCGGCTGAAACGGTGACGAATAGCCACCCCCGGCGGCGTGATGATGAACTATAAATGAGACACTCGCCTTAACGCCGCGTCCGGTTGTGCCACAACCGATGCTGCCGGGGTGGGGCACTCGCGCCAGATACGGCGCGACAAGGAGCAGACGATGACCGATTTCAGCACGCAAGCGCTGCCCTACGACGTGGAAGCCATCCGCGCGGACTTTCCGATTCTGGTGCAGGAGCATCATCCCGGCGTGCCGCTGGTTTACCTGGACAACGCCGCGTCGAGCCAGAAGCCGAACCTCGTCATCGACGCGATGGACGACTACTACCGCCGCTACAACGCCAACGTGCATCGCGGCGTCCACAAACTGAGCGAGATGGCGACCTTCGCCTACGAAGAAGCGCGCATCAAGGTCAAGAAGTTCATCAACGCCGCCAGCAAGCGCGAAATCATCTACACGCGCGGCACGACCGAGAGCATCAACCTCGTCGCGCAGACCTGGGGCCGGACCAACCTCGGTCCTGGCGATGTGGTCGTCAGCACCGAGATGGAGCACCACTCCAACATCGTGCCCTGGCAGATGCTGGCGGCGGAAAAGGGCTTCCGCATCCGTTACGTGCCGCTGCTGCCGGACTTCACGCTCGACCTGGACGCGCTCAAGCGGATGCTGCACGACGAGCCGGTCAAGCTGGTGACGCTGATGCACGTCTCGAACGTGCTCGGCACCATCAACCCGGTGGCGGAGATCACCCGGTTGGCGCACGAGGCCGGCGCGCTGGTGCTGGTGGACGCGGCCCAGTCCGTGCCGCACATGCCGGTGGACGTGCGGGCGCTGGACGTCGACTTCCTGGCCTTCAGCGGCCACAAGATGGTCGGCCCGACCGGCAGCGGCATCCTGTATGGCCGGCGCGCGCTGCTGGAAGCCATGCCGCCGTGGATGGGCGGCGGCGACATGATTTCACGCGTGAAGCTGGACGGCAGCACCTGGAACGAACTGCCCTACAAGTTCGAGGCCGGCACGCCGTCGGTGGCGGAGGGCATCGGCCTGGGCTACGCGGTCGATTACCTGACCGGCGTCGGCATGGCTAACATCGAAGCCCACGAGCATTTGATGGTCGCCTACGCGCTCGACCGGCTGGCCGAAGTGCCGGGCATTACGCTGTATGGCCCGGACGCCGAGCAGCGGGCTGGCGTGGCGACCTTCACGATGGACGGCATTCACCCGCATGACCTCGCCCAACTGCTCGACGGCAGCGGGGTGGCGGTGCGCGCCGGCCACCACTGCGCCCAGCCGCTGCACGACTGCCTGTCGCTCTCGGCATCGACCAGGGCGAGCTTTTATCTGTACAACACGCCGCAAGAAATCGACGCGTTGGTCGATGGCCTGTACAAGGCGAAGGTCGCGTTTGCGCTATAATTGGCGGCGCGGCCCAGGAGGTAGTGATGTTTGACGATATGTACCGCGAGAATATCCTCGACCACAGCCGCCACATGCGCAATCGCGGCGTGCTCGATCCGGCGAGCATCGACTTCGAGGCGCACAACCCGCTCTGCGGCGACCGCTTGCACCTGACCATGCAGGTCGATGAGAACGACCGCATCACCGCGATTGCCTGGGACGGCGACGGTTGCGCCATTAGCCAGGCGTCGGCGTCGATGCTGGGCGAGATGGTGGTCGGCATGACGCTGGAAGAAGCGCGCAAGATCGACAAAGAGGTCATTTTTGACCTGATCGGCGTGCCGCTGTCGATGAACCGGGTGAAGTGTGCGCTGCTATCCTTGAAGGCGCTTAAGGTTGGGGCCTATGGGCTGGCCGACTGGCAAAAAGCGCAGGACGAAGAGGACGACGAATGACCGATGAGTTGGAATTTCTGACCGTTGCGCCGGTGGCGGACCTGCCGCCCGGCGAGCGGATGGTGATCGAGGTTGGCCGGCATTGGATCGTGATTTTTAACGTCAACGAGGCTTTTTACGCCATCGAAGACTGCTGCACCCACGAAGAATACCCGCTCTCCGAGGGCACGCTCCAGGGCCACGCGATTGAGTGTATGAAGCACAACGCCCAGTTCGACGTTCGTACCGGCGAAGTGCTCGCGCCGCCGGCCTTCCAGCCGGTGCGCCGCTACCCGATTCGTGTTCAGGACGGCAACATCGAGATTTGCGTGCAGCGTTAGCCGGTTCCCAGATGGCGGCGCTGGGCCGCGTATGGAAGGGGTGACACGATGGCTGGCCTTCTTGACGAACTCTATGGCGGCCGCGCGCTGGTCTTCGGGCACCGGGGGGCGAGCGGTTACGCGCCCATGAACACGCTGCCGGCCTTCGAGCTGGCGGCCGACCAGGGCGCGGACGGCATCGAGCTGGACGTGTGGCTGCCGGCCGACGGCGATCAACTGGTGATCCTGCACGACCTCACCGTCGACCACACGACCGACGGCAGCGGATCGATCCTCACCAAGACGCTCAAAGAGTGCAAAGAGCTGGACGCCAGCTACCGCTTCCCCGAATATCGCGGCGTTCAAATTCCCACGCTGGATGAAGTGTTCGAGGCGGTCGGCCAGCGGCTGCTCGTCAACGTCGAGATCAAGGCTGACCCGGCGATGCGCCCGGAGACGGCGGCGGCGGTCGCCAACTGCATTCGCCGTTCGGGCATGGAGCGCCGCGTCATCGTGTCGTCGTTTAGCGCGCTGGTGCTGCGCCAGTTCCGCGAGGTCATGCCGGACGTGCCGGTTGGCTTCCTGTACGCCGAAGACACGCCCGAATCCGAGTGGGAGCTGATTCAGACCCTGCCGCACGAGGCCATTCACCCCCATCATGTCCTGATCGACGCGGCGCTGATGGCCGACGCCAGCAACGAGGGACACATTGTCAACACGTGGACGGTGAACGACCCTAACCGGGCGAAGGAACTCGCCTATCTTGGCGTCAACGGGCTGATAACTGACACCCCCGACGTTATCCTGAAGGCGCTCGGCCGTGAGCGTGTCGATAGCTAGGTTCTATAAACACAAGGAAACGAGATGCCATACGACATCGCGGACATCAATCAATACATTGAGGGTTGCCACATGATGCGCAGCGGCGCGCTGGAACGCCTCGGCGATGCCGATCTGCAATTCTCGCCCGGCGGCGACAACCTCACGCTTGGGGAGTTATTCAAGCAGTTGGGAGAGCACCAACATTCTTACATTCAGTCGCTGGTGACGCTCAAACAAGATTGGTCGTACCGGACAGACGAGGCCGGCATAGCAACCAGCATCGCCCAATTGAAGCGTTGGTTTGAACATCTTGACGCGGAGATGAACGAAATACTCAAACGGTTTGACGAGAGCGACCTGCAGAAGCTGGTGGACCGTACCAACGGCTCGACCCGTCCAGTCATTAGCCAACTGGATATCTACGTACAACTGCTATTGATTTTCTTTGGGAAGCTCGTCGTCTATTTCAAGGCGATGCAAAAGCCGCTGCCGCCTTCCATCGTGGAGTATATTGGCTAGGTGTGGGCGAGGGCGGTTCGCTTCGGCTTCTACCTGCTTTACAACCAATTCGCGTTTACGTATGACCTCGTCAGCAAGGTCGTGTCGATGGGGCAGTGGCGCTGCTGGCAGCGCGCCGCCCTGGGCCACCTGGACGCGCTGCCGGGCGACGCCGTGCTGGAGCTGGCGTTTGGCACCGGCAACCTCCAGCTCGACCTGCACGCCGCCGGTTACCGCGTCTTCGGCCATGACCTGTCGCCGTTCATGTTACGCATCGCCTCGGCCAAGCTGCGCCGCCACCGGCAGACGCCCCGGCTCTCGCGCGGGATGGCGCAGGCGCTGCCGTACGCGGATGGCGTCTTTCAGGCAGTCGTCAGCACGTTTCCGTCCGACTTCATCTTGCAGCCGGCCACGCTCCACGAGATTCACCGCGTCCTCAAGCCGGGTGGCTGTTTGGTCGTCGTGCCGAATGCGGTGCTGAACGGCAGCGGCGCGGTCGAGGCCGGCATCGAATGGCTGTACCGTGTGACCGGACAGCGCGGCGGCTCCAGCGCCGACCCGCAGCGGATCGAGCGCTTTTTGGCGCCCTACGGCTTCGAGGCGCGCATGGTGGAAGAAGCGTGCCAGGGCAGCGTGGCGACGGTGATCGTTTCTCGAAAGTTGCCCTAGATTTATTGATGCCCGCTTGCTAAAATCCTCGGTATATGGTGGGTGTAGCTCAGTTGGTTAGAGCGCCTGTCTGTGGAACAGGAGGTCGAGGGTTCAAGTCCCTTCACCCACCCTCCCTCGAAATCGCAGAAAATTCGACTAAGAACCTGAGCCACTTGTTTTAGAGTGGCCCAGGTTTTTTAGTTTTTCGGCGACTTGACTCATCGGATTGTGTTCCTTGTAATCGTCCAGCGCGGTTTGCATCGCGAAGTTGAGATAGATCGTCGCCGTGATGTTGGTGCTCTTGTGGCCCAGCAGCTTGGACAGGGAAGCGATCTGCCCGCCGGCCTGGTGATAGAGTTCGGCAAACAGATGCCGCCAGCCGTGGGGATTGTGGCGCTCTGTGATCTTGTTCTTTTCCGCCAGGCGGCGAATGATGGTGCGAACGCCGGCACCGGTCAGCGGCTGGCGCGTGCGGATGTTGTAAAACACGGCTTGCTCAGGCTCCCGAACTTTCATCCACTCATTGAGTGCATCCGCTGTCAGCTTGTCGAACGGGACCACTCGCGACTTGCGTCCTTTTTCGATCACCACCGCGTAACGCTCCTGAAGGTGGAGCCGGTCGACCACCAGGGAGGCGACTCCTTCCCGGCGTACACCGGTGCTCAGAAAGAACATCAGCATGGCGCGATTGCGTATCCCGGCGATGTCGTCTCCACAGGACAAAATCAGCTCCAGGGCCGTCTCCAGCTTGATCGCTCTGGGTTCAGGGTCAGGATTCTTCGGGTATTTGATGCGCTGCATGGGGTTGACGACGCCATATTCCTCAGCACAAAACCGAAAGAACCGGTGAAGGCAGCGCACGGTGGCGTTGTTGGTGTAGGCGCTGCGTGGCTTGCCAGTACGGGCATGTTTCTGCTCTCGCAGCCAGACAATGTACTCCCGCAGGTCTGAAGCGGTGACGGCTTCTAGCTCACTGCGATTCTTTCGGAGTAGCCAGTCTATGACGTTGTAGGGGCCGTTGTTCAACATTTCTCGATACCACGTCACTGTTTTGGGCGAGAGATTGTCCGCCTGGCACGTCAGGAGAAATTCGTGTAAGGCGTCTCGAATGTGCATTCAGGCTCCGAATCGCAGGCAAGGGAAAGGTCGCCGGCAGCTCGCCGGCGACCTGGGTTTCCGATTCAACCATAGCCCGCAGGCTGCTAATCGTAGTTCAGCGGCTGTGCTGCTCGTATTTTCGTAACGCTTTGGCGGCTTTCCGTTGGCGGTAGGCGCGCTGCCGGCTGGCTCTATCTGCATGTGTTCGGGGGCGACCGCGCGGCCGACGTTCGATTAGTTCCAGGCCCTCGATGCCCTTCAGCAGCCGGTAGCGGTCGCCGTCGGGAAACTCCACGACGACGTAGCCCACGGCCTCCTGAATGACTCGACCTGTTTCACCGTGCCATCTCGCCAGGAGCATCGTCAGTCTCCCAGCGCGATGATGCGGCGCAGCATGTCGTTTGCCGGCAAGTCTGGGAACCGCTCTTTGAGCTGCTGGGCCAGCTTGGTCTTGTACCAGACGCCATCCTCGCTTTCGGCGCGCTCGATCAGGTTGGCTTTGATGAGCGGCCAGGGCGGGTTACGAATCAGTGTGCCTGGCGCATAGCCCAGCTCGGCCGCAATCGTCAGCAGCGATACGCTTTTGCCGTCGTGTTCCGCCAGGTAAGCGAACGTCAGGAGTTGGTCTTTGCGCACGTTCTGAAGGTTGGTTATGAATTTGTTGAAGGCGGTCCACTGCCGCGCAGCTCGCTTGGAAACACGCTCGTCCGCAGCGGACGGCTTGCCGTTGGCGACCGGTTGCTGCCACGAAGGCAGCGGCTTTACATTCGGTTTCGCGTCTGGCTTCGCAGGTGGTTTTGCGGCCGGCGCTGGGGCGGCCGGGATCTGCGCTGGTTTCGGTGCGCGGTCCCGGCGGCCCAGCTCAGCGCGCAGGCGCTGCACCTCCTGACGCAGCTCTGTACATTCATCGGCTGGCGCTGGCCCCTGCTGGAGCGCATTCGCGATCTGCTCCAGCAGCCGGTTGTCAAGCTTGCGCAGCGTTGGGGCGGCGGTGTCGTCTAGCTCTGGCGTTGATCCCGCGTGGAAGGTGGTCCGCACACGGATGTTGACGACCTGCGCTTTGTTGTTCCAGACGACGACCGCTTGACCGGGCTGGAGCTGGAGAACGATGTCTTCGACCTGGCGGTCAGGCAGCGGGATGATGTCCTTGTAGACCTTCAGGTCGTTGGGATAGTTGACATGGTGCAGGATGCGCAGGCCGGCCTGCGTCAGGACGTTCTTGTCGAGCGTGGTGGCCCGCTGGTTAATGACCATCAGGCTCAGGCCACGCTTACGGCCACGCGACGCGAATGTCTTGAGAATGTTCTTTAGCGGCGTGCCGGTGCCCTGCGGAATGAACTCGCTGGCTTCTTCGACGACCAGGCCATAGGGCTGGCGCTGCGTCGACAAAATCTCCCACAGCTTGTTGAGATAGGCTTCCAGGAAGGTGAACGACTCGTCGATCTTGAAGCCGGAGAGGTCCAGAACGACGGTGAGCTGCTGGCGCGCCGCGATGTCAGCGATGGTCGCGGCCTGGTCCGGTGATACGGCCAGGTCGATGTGGGGCGACTTGCCGACAACCAGGATGTCGTACCGCTGCTTCAGACCCCAGTATTCGCCTTCGATGTCGACGATGGTGAGCGGTATGCCGTTATCGAGCTGTTCTTCGATAAAGACGGCCGCGGTATTCGTTTTGCCGCTGCCACTGATGCCCAGGATGGCAATCCGCTGGCCGACCAGGTCATTGGCTTCCAGCTTCAGCGTGTTGTCGGTGTCAATTTGAAGCATAGAACAGCTCCTGCATGGCCTTGACGGACTGGTCGATCATGTCTTGCGCTTCGTCTTTGGTCGGTTTCTTGCCGCCGACGGTGCGGCCGTTCTTGAGATTGGTCACGCCCCAGCCGAATTCGCCGGCGACTTCCATCGTCCAGGTTTTGTATTGGGCGTCGTCAGTGACGACGACGGTGATTTCCATCTGATTGATCGTGAGAGTGCGTTTCATTGGCCCCGTGTCCTTTGTCGTATAATTGGGGCAGCCCTCCCGCCCGCGAAAGTGTGAGGGCTGCCAGATGAGTGGCCCGGTCAGCGACTAACTGACCGGGTCGCTGTTTTTGTAGCCCTTGTGCGCTTTGTACTTGGCGATCTGGTCCAGGTAGTCCCGGTCGCTGCTAAAGAGCCAGTCCTCGTCATACTCGTCGACGTCCGGTTCAAAGCGGTCCACATAGAACTCGCTCGCGTCGACGTCGACCGCCTTCAGCTCGTCCTGCATCTTGTGCAGCGCTTCGATCTCTGCCGTATAGCGGCTGGTGATGACGGCCACGCGCTCAGCAACGGCTTGCCGTAAGGCGGAGGCGCGGTCAAACGCTTCCTGGGCAGCATCATGGCTGTAGTAGGTGGACAGCTCCGCGCGCACAATCCGCGCCAGCGTGCCAGGGTATAAGGCTTCCAAAGCATCCAACTCGACCGCGCCGGTGCCGAATGCCTGCTCAAAGGATTTGGCGCGCGACTCGGTTTCTTTGATGGGAATACGGGGCAGTTGGTAGGTCTTGACCTGGGCGGCCGTCAACGCGATGGGTTTGATCTTGACGTCGTAGTTGTAGTCGGCCTGGTCAATCGCGTATTCGACCTTGCGCGCCATCGCCACTGGCATACTGTTTCCAGCCGGGTCGAAGTCGCTGATATAAAAGACCCGCACTGGCTTTTCGGCTTCGTCAATGCGGTCCATGAAACTGACACAGACACTGGTGATACTCACTTCCCCCTCGAACGTGACCAGGTTGGCCCCGTACTGCTCGCACAGGGGCAGCAGCACGTCGTTCATGGTGCTTTTTTCGCACCAGATCTCGACGTGGTACGGCTGAATGTTGGAAGTGTAGATACCCTGAATGTCGATAGCTGGCTCGGTCAGGTCGGGCACCTGGATCTCGTAACCCGGCGTGTCGTCCCAATACAGCGCGTTCACATGGGGCTGGGGATTCTTGTTGTCGACGATGCCATCCAGTGGCACGAGCTGAAGGTAGCGCGCCGCTTTGGCCGCTTCCTGCAAGTATTCCCAGCAGCGCTGAGTGTTCTCATACGGCTTGCCGTCAGGCATGGCCACAGCCGGGCTTTGGCTGACGGTCCAGTAGTGTATGCGGCGCAGGTGCGGCGCACGCGACGAACTGAAGCCGGCTGCGTCATAAATGGCAGCGAACCAACGGCCGCGTGACCAGTCGGCTGGCGTGCCGGTGTAGAACGGGTCATTCTTCGGAGCAAGTGCCAAAAGATCATTGACCCGCATACCATACTCTGCCGCCATCTCTTTGAGTGTTTCGTAGTCGTAGCTCACGATGCCACCTCGTAGAAGAACTTCTGAAAGCCGTTGGTATGCGCGCCGACGCGGCGAACGAGTTGGCCGCCGGCGACCATCTTTTCGATCCGGTCATTGAGCCAGGTGGCTTTGACGAGCTGAAGCCCCTTGGCAATGTCCGCCCTCGACACCAGCCCTCCTTTCCAGACCACGGCGTAAATGCGCTCTTCCAGGGTTGGCTCACGAGCGAACGTTACATGACGGCTACCGTCACGTGACGGACCAAATAAGCCACCCTGCCCGATTAGATGACCCCGGCCGTCGCGGGGCGCGTTACGAAAATCCAGCGTGGTCACGGCGCTCGACTCCTTTCCCAGAGTGGTAACTGAGGGTGCTCGACATAGATCAGCCCGCGCCGGACCAGCCAGTCCGGCGCGGCGTTCTCCCAGGCCAAAGGCAGGAGCTGCCCTGGCGCCCAGCGCCACTGCACGAAGCAATGGCAGATCTGGCACAGGTACACCAGGTTGCTCATCAGGCAGTTGGCTTTATTGCCGTCGATATGGTGGACAGTGCCGACAACCGCATGGCCGTCGCGCCGCCGGGCGCTCACGGCCAGGTTGGTGCCTTCGATGAAGGCCATGCCGCAGTGCTCGCAGCGGTGGCCGGCGCGCTGGCGGACGCGCTGCTGGATCAGGCCGCGTTTCCAGAGGTTGGGGTAGTCATTGGCCGCCATCACAACCCCTCGTCGTAGTAGCTGCGACCGCGTTTCTTCGGGATATCGTCATCACTCCACAGGCCAACTGATTCCGGTGATTCCAGTGATTCCGGTGATTCCATCACTTTGCGGGTACCGGACCTCCGAGCACCTGCGGAATCAGTGGAATCATAGGAATCAGTGGCAACAGGGGAATCACCACTGAGGGCCGCTTCCCCATCTGGCGTTATTTCGCGCCCAGCGACGGTGACGCGCAGAAATCCCTTTTTACTCAGCGTGCTGATGACCTTGCTGATCGTCCCGCGACTGTCGCATTCAACGGTTTCGGCGATGTCGGCCAGGCTGGCGTTAGGCTCGACCGCCATCACTTCCAGGACGCGACGCTGGAGCGGCGTCAGCGCGTCGCCGCGAACGACCTTTTCTGCCGGCAGCAGGACGACGCTGGTGACGTCCTCGTTGATGTTGTTGCGGTAGCCAAGGTCAATCGAGATCGGGGCGAGGTAGTACGGTTCGAAGGGTTTGGTGTCTTTGGTCTTCTGGCTCTGGACAGAAATCAGGTCATCTTCCAGCGACACGCGGATGATGGTGTCACAGGCATTTCGTAACACTTTCGAGCCGCGTTCCTTCTTGCCTTCGGCGTTGGTGTGGTGCACCACGACGATGACGCCGTCGATCTGCCGGCTCATGGTCTTACAGCCGTTGACGATCATCAGCATGTCGCGGCTGCTGTTCTCGTCGGCCATGCCAGAGCACATGGCGAAGGTGTCGACCACGACGAGCTGGGGCTTGTAAACCTGAATCAGCCGGGTGAACTCGGTCAGCTCTTCCACATCGAACAGGTCGACCTGGCCGAGCACAAAGGTGATGTTCTTGGGCTTGAGCTGATGGTGTTTGATCCAGGCTTCCAGGCGCTGGCGGTAGCCGTGCTCACCTTCCGCCGCGATGTACAGGATATTGACGTCCTCCAGCGCCAGGCGCATGGCGTGGTCCAGGATGAAAAACGACTTATAGGTGCCGGAAGCGCCATAGAGCATGGTCAGGCCGCGCGCCGGGATTTGTCGGGGGACCAGCCAGTCGATAGGTTTGAGCGCCAGCACGTCGTCAATCGTGGCGAACTGCCAGCGGGAGGAGTCGACGGCGGGCGGCAGCGGCTCCAATTTTCGTAACGCGTCGGGCGCGTCCTGGGTGTGCAACATGCAGAAGTCCGCCAGGTCGCCGCCAGTGCCGAGGCCCAGATCGACGGCCACCGCTTCGAAGCCGACG
>Ga0351971_1161_pt1 | contig 11231 bp, 11 predicted proteins | sample BONcelFGM3001F11_FD_206746 | JGI IMG/M metagenome (GOLD analysis project Ga0351971, IMG submission 206746) | Enriched cells from coal bed in the Powder River Basin, Montana, United States - BONCAT cells FGM rep2 HSBNCT.FGM.300.1.F11 ...
GTTCCACCTGTCCGCACTGTCATGGACAGGGTAAATTCATCACGAAACCCTGCTCGAACTGCCGCGGTACCGGAAAAGAACGGCAGCGTAAAACGGTGGAATTGAAAATCCCCGCCGGTGTGGAAACGGGCTCACGGCTGCGGCTGCGCGGCGAAGGCGAAGCAGGCGAGCTGGGCGGCCCGAGCGGTGATTTATACGTCTTTTTGCAGGTGGAGGAGCACGATTTCTTTGTGCGCTCGGATGACGATATCATTTGCCGTGTTCCCATCTCTTTCGTTCAGGCCTCGCTGGGCGCTACGGTTGAAGTTCCCACGCTCAAAGAAACTGAAAAACTGAAAATCCCCCGGGGTACCCAAACAGGCCGCACCTTCCGTCTTAAGGGAAAGGGAATCCCTCATCTGCAGGGATACGGCCGCGGCGACCAGATCATCGAGGTCTTTGTCCAGGTCCCTACAGACCTGACGAAAAAGCAGGAAGAACTCCTGCGGGAATTTGAAAAACTCAGATCATGACGTCCGGGACATAATAGGTTGCATTCCATCCAACAATATGTTTAAAACGGCTCAATTCAAATGATCTGGAGGAGCAAATATGAAAAGCCGCCACTGTCGCTTCATTCTATGCCTATTTGTTCTTTTTCTTCTTTCCGGCTGCGCAGCTGCGCTGCTCGCAGGCGGTGCCGCTGTAGGTGCCAGTACGGGAACTTATTTTTATGTGAACGGCGAACTCAAGACGGACTACTTCGCGCCGTTTGACAAGGTGTGGGGCGCATGCGAAAAAACGATCGCCGATATGCGCGGCACGGAAGTGGAACCCGCAAAAGAAATCGCTCAGGGGAAAATTTCAGCGCGGATCAATGACGAAAAGGTGAAGATAGAAATTACCTATCGGGCCAAAAATCAGACGACTGTGGCGATCCGTGTGGGACTGGTCGGGGACAAATTATCTTCCCAGCTTCTTCACGATAAAATTGCCGAAAATCTGGCCAAAATTTAATCCCGTTCACTTGGGGACGAGCGTTAATTCCCTGTCGCTTGCCGCGAAACAATGACGTTCATTTCATATCTCGACAGCCTGCTGCGAGATGGTTTATTTTTCTGCAACTGATAAGGGCCGGTTTGGCATCTTCATGAATAAGAAACTCCTCTTCGGCATTGTGCTCGGCATTGTTCTGATTTACTTCTCGGTTCGGGGAATCAATTTTGATCAAACGCTCTCCGACATGAAGAAAATCGATCTGGGCTATGCCGCCTTGTCTCTCTTCTTCATCGTCCTGATGCAGGCGCTGCGGTCTTATCGATGGGGCGTCATCCTGCAGCCGATGGAAACCATCTCTCAGTTTACGCTTTTTGCCGTCACCAGCGTCGGATTTCTCGCTATCGCCGCGATTCCGGCCCGGATCGGTGAACTGGCCAGACCCTATTTAATCGCGAAGAAAAGCGCAATCAAGATGTCGGCAGCGCTTGGAACCGTCGTTGTGGAACGAGTGCTGGACAGTCTGTCCGTGCTGACCATTACCGTTGCCGTATTGATTATGCAGGATTTACCGCCATGGATGGTTAAATCCGGCATCCTTTTTTTTATTCTGACCCTGTTGATGATCGCCTGCATGATCGGCCTCATCTGGCGCAGAGAAGCGGCCGTTAAGTTAATCGACGGAATTCTGCGCCGGCTGCCCGGCAAGCTTTCTCAAAAAGTCAATCCTGTAATCCACCATTTTATTGACGGGTTTCAGGTCGTCACCGACGTCAGAAGACTGCTCTACCTATTGTTTCTATCCGCCGCGGTCTGGCTTACGGATGTCGCCGCAATCTATACGCTGCTTTCGGCATTCGGCTTCGGCCTGCCGGTTCTGGCGGCCTTCGTCGTGATGGTGATTCTCATTGCGGGCATCGCCATCCCGACCGCACCGGGCTTTATAGGCAACTGGCACTATGCCTGTATCCTGGGACTGAGTCTGTTCGGTATAGCCAAGCCCGAAGCTCTTTCCTTCGCCCTGGTCTACCATTTTCTGTCCATGATCGTTCTGATCGTTCTGGGCGTTGCCTTTCTGCCTTTCAACAAATTTTCGATTACGGATATGACGAAACAGATGAATAAAGACCGATAAGGCTGTTAGGCTGTAGTCCATTAGGCTATTAGGTCTATTTTGATGGCCTTCGGCCTTTGTCATTCGGCGCATACGCCGCACATTGCAAGCCTAATAGTCTAAAGGTCTAAAAGCCTACAGCCTGACAGGCTATCCCTGATCCCTCGTTACCACTTTCAGACTCTTGAGTTTTTTATGCAGGTTGCTGCGTTCCAGGCCGATGGCTTCCGCCGTTTTGGAAATGTTACCGTCGTATTCTTCGAGCTTTTTAATAATGAACTGTCTTTCAAAATCCAGCCTGGCGTCTCTTAACGAATCACTTGCCAGGGATGATTCCGGAGTAAGGGCGCTTTGATCGAACCTGATACTGAGCTCCGGTATGTCATCCGCACTGATTTCATTGGATGGCGTCAGAATAATCAGCCGCTCAACAATGTTTTTCAGTTCACGGACATTTCCGGGCCAGTCGTGCGCGAGGAGTCGCTCCATGGCGCCGCCGGAAATAATCTTCGGTTGCTGTCCTTCCTTGGTCGCAAAATCCTGGAGAAAACGCTCCGTCAAAAACGGGATATCTTCTTTTCTGTCTCTGAGCGGCGGGACGTGTAACGGAATAACATGCAATCGATAATACAGATCCTGGCGAAACCGGCCCGCCTCCATTTCCTTTTCCAGATCCTTATTCGTTGCGGCAAGCACCCGTACGTCCATATCGATGACTTTATTGCCGCCCACGCGTTCGAATTTCTTCTCCTGCAGAATGCGCAGAATCTTCGCCTGCGCCTTGAGGCTCATATCCGCAACTTCATCCAGAAAAATTGTCCCTTCATGGGCGAGGTCGAATTTACCGCGCTTCTTTTCAGTCGCTCCGGTAAAGGCCCCTTTTTCGTGCCCGAAGAGTTCGCTTTCGATCAGTTCTTCCGGAATCGCCGCGCAGTTGACTTCCACAATCGGCTTGTGCGACCGGCGGCTCAAATGGTGAATGGAACGCGCCACCAATTCCTTTCCCGTCCCGTTTTCCCCCATGATTAAAATCCAGGCATTGGTCGGCGCGACGATATTGATCATTTCCTTGAGTTCGGTAATGAGCGGACTGCTGCCGGTAAGCTCAAACTGATGCGAGACCTTTTGTTTTAAGCGAATATTTTCCTCTTCCAGACGAACCACGTTCAGCGCGTTTCCCACCAGGATGATCACTTTGTCCAGAGACAGAGGCTTCTCAATAAAATCAAAAGCACCGAGCTTGGTTGCTTTCACAGCCGTCTCGATGGTCCCGTGACCGGACATCATGATGATGAGCACATTCGGGTGTGCGGCATGGATGGCTTTGAGCGTTTCCAGACCGTCCATGCCGGGCAGCCAGATATCCAGAAGGACCAGCTGCGGCATTTCTTCGGCCACGATCTTGATGGCCTCTTCCCCGCTGCCCGCGACCAGCACCTGGTAACCTTCGTCCTCCAGGATAGCCTTCAGCGACTGGCAGATACTGATTTCATCATCGACGACAAGAATGGTTTCATTCATATATTTTTCTCAACTTCATTTACCTATAAATTAAACTTCCGAAACGGGCAACTGAAAAGATACGATCGTACCCGTTGGATAGTTGTCACTGACGCTGACCTGACCTTTGTGATCCGATATGATGGAGCTGACAATGGCAAGCCCCAGTCCCGTTCCCGACTTCTTGGTTGAAAAATAGGGTTCAAATACTTTGCGCTTGTAACTGGCCGGTACACCCGCTCCGTCATCGGCAACGGCCACGGTAACTTTCCTGTGCGGCTCGTCATACCGGACCAGAACCCCGATATGCCCTGTTTTTTTGTTGATGGAGGCCACGGCATTATCCAGCAGATTAATCATGACCCGATTGATCTGTTCGGCATCCAGATTGAACCTCGGCAATCCTTCCGCGGGACTGTATTCAAACTGAATATCTTTATGGGCATCGACAAACAGCGTCACGGCCTCCGATATGACGGTGTTGAGATCATTAGGAGCCAGAGTCGTCACCGGCATCCGTGCGTAACGGGAAAATTCATTGACCAGGTTTTTAAGCACTTCCACCTGATCAATAATGGTCTGCGTGCATTCCTTGAAGACCGAACCATCCTCGCCCAGCTTGTCGCCGTACTTGCGCTGCAGTCTCTGTGCGGAAAGTTGCACGGGCGTCAGCGGATTCTTGATTTCGTGCGCCATTCTCCGAGCGACCTCCCGCCACGCGGCGGCGCGCTCCGCCTTCTGCAATTCCGTGAGATCCTCAAATACCACCACGACGCCGGAATCGTTGCCCTCTTCATCTTCGATGGTCGTCAGTGTGAGCAGGATCGTCAATGCCTTGTCCCTGAGCGTCAGCTCCAGTTGTTTTTCCAGAATACGTTCATTGCTCTCTTTCATTTCCAGCAGAAAGGCATCCACCAGGGCGAGATGTTCGTCGAGTAAAAGCACCCGGTAATTGCGGAAAAGAAACTGCGCGGCATCGATTTCAAACATGGCCTCCGCGGCGCGGTTAATGGTCGTGATGGTGCCGTTCTTATCAACCGAAATGATCCCCGCCGACACATTGCGCAAAACGGCCGCCATGTATTTTCGCCTCTGGTCGAGAGAGATGTTGGCCTCTTCCAGACCGGCCTTGCTTTTCTGCAGATCATCCGTCATTGAATTGAACGACTTGACCAAAATTCCGATTTCATCATCCGCTTCAATGTCGATACGGCTGGTCAGATCGCCCTGCGTGATTCTGTTGGTGGCCGAAACGAGATCCTGAATGGGATTCGTGATGCTCTTGGCCAGCGACAGGCCGAACCAGGTGGCGAGAAAGATAATGATCAGGGTCACAATCGACAAAGTGACCATGTAATTGAATTTGATCGGGTTCTTCAAAAGTTTGATCTGCCCGTACTGTTCGGAGGCGTCGGCAATGCTGCGCAGTTTATCCACAAATCCCTGAGGAACACTGTAAATAATCGATACGCGGCCGATGACTTCCGTCGGCACGGCGTAAGAAAACACCGGCACAACACCGACAATCGCTTCTCCCGCCTGGATCGGGGTTACAACGGATATTTCTTTCCCGGAATAAATGTCTTCAAGCATTTTCGGCGACAGATTAACGGGAGTCAAAGCGGGATTTTCGGCATCGGCGAAAACAACGCTTGATCCTTTAAAATCAAAGTAAGCCTCCACGCGCCCGACCTTGTAACTTTTCTGCCGTTGGGAGAGAAAGCTGTTTAAATATTCTGCTCGATCCGTCTCATAGAGGCGGTTTTTCGTGATGTCCGCGCTGATCTGGCGGGCGTTAAATTTGGCCAGCTCTTCCGCCTGCGTGTAATACACCTGAGCGACTTCCAGCGACCGGTTCAGCGCTTCGCCGATTTTAATTTTGAATAAGAACTCAATGGAGTAGGAAAGAAGATTAATGGCAAACAAAAAAAGTAAGATAGTCGGAACCAGGGACAGGCCGACGAAAGCCGCAACCAGCTTGGTGCGCAATTTGGAGCCGATCACGCCCTTGCGGCGCTCAGAAAATAACTTAAATACATTGCGGACGATCAGAAAAAGCAGAAGCAGGATCAGAATGATATTGATGCTGGTCAGACCGTAAACCAGAATGTTGGCGGATATCGGCAATTCCTTCCGCGAGGACAGTTGACTGGCCAGGAGGGTAAAAACTATCGCCAGGCAGCCGACGATGAGCATGAGGATGCGTTCACGCCGGCGTTTTCTTAATTCCCGCTCATCGAGATAGGCTCTTCTGAATTTTTTTTTAATCTTCATCAGTTGATTTGATCAGCTTTCCCGCGAAAATCGAGATGCACGACTAATACGAAAACCTTATTTTATATGACGGTGTTTCAAAATCCCACAGTGAAACGAAGATGAAGACATATTCCATGTAGAGCGGCAATCGGACTTTATCGATTTTGACTTTGACCTGAGCGTAATAACTATTGCCCTTGGCCAGGGAGGCCAGCGGAACCACGGAAATGCCGTTCAAATCCGCCATGGCCTTCTGAGCGCTTTCAAAATCCGGCAAAACGACCGGTTGATTGTTGCCGTTTGTGGTAATCGAAAATATCTTTTTCAAATTGTCATATTTTATCGTACGGCGGATTTCTTTACTGATAATCTGTTTGTTCCATAAATAAGACCGTTCCTGGTAGACTTCCAACTGAAGCGTAAAAATCGCGGGAACACCGGCCAGAATGGCGGCCTCCATTTCCGGCTTAAAGCAATCGACCAGGCGCGCATATAAAAGCACATTTTGCGTATTGCTGGATATCAGAATATCAACCATTCGGGGGTCTATAGCCGCCTTTGCAGCAAAGGGCATCGCGGTCACCGCCATGACAAGACATAAAACGATGCTGAACAGCTTTGCTTGAAAAAAACCGTTATGCGTTTTCATATATTCCAATTTCTTTCCATGAAAATCCGACGATTCGCGTCCGGGAAATTTCAATCCAAGCCGGAAATAAGGCGACATCAGCGCTCATTTTCCGGCAAGTTTCTCTCACGGAATGCTTATCCATGAAAGCCATTCAGAGACTGCCAAATTTTTAATGGAGTATCTTAGGTAACCCGGCGATAAAAATCAAGTTTAATTTAGAGTGGATTAATATTAATGGCTTAACCGAAAACGTCAGACCTGAACGGCATCCAGAATCGTAAATGAAGGAATCTTGCAGGATATGAAGGTAGCCGATTGCTGCTGATCATCCTCCGTGATGATTTCCCAGCTATTCTCGTGGCACATGAGTTCACGCAGCAAAAGATTGTTGAGCCGATGGCCCGATTTATAGGCAACAAAATGGCCGATAATCGGCATGCCCAGTAAAAAAAGATCTCCTATGGCATCAAGAATTTTATGCCTGACGAACTCATCGGGCATGCGCAAACCGTCTTTGTTGACGATTTTCTCATCGTCGAGAATAATCACATTATCCAGCGACCCCCCCAGCCCCAGACCTCTGGCCTGCAGAAATTCAACTTCTTTGAGGAAGCCAAAGGTTCTCGCACCGCAAAGATGATCTTCATAATTCTTATCGGAAAAAATAACGTTGTAGGATTGATTACCGATGGCCCGATGAGCAAACTCAATTTCGTAGGTGATCTTGAACTCATTAGACGGCAGCAGCATGGCGCTTCCTTCACCGTCCTTTACGGAAACCGGTTTTTTAATAACCAGCATTTTCTTTGATTTACCCTGCGTCCGCGTTCCCACTCTTTTGAGCATGTCGACAAACGGGCGGGAACTGCCGTCCATAATCGGCACTTCGAAAGAGTCGAGTTCGATCACGGCATTATCAAGCCCCATTCCGCTGAATGCCGAAAGAATATGCTCAACGGTAGATACCGTAACGCCGTCGTATCCCAGAGACGTTGCCAGTGTCGTATCGCAAACCATCTTGAAATCCGCCGGAATCGGCCGGGCATCGGGCAGATCCTTACGGACAAAAATAATGCCTGTATCGACAGGTGCCGGCTTAATGGTCATGTTGACCTTACGGCCGGTGTGCAAGCCGATACTGGAGCAATGTAATTCTTTTTTCAGTGTACGCTGTAAATGCATGTTTAACCTTTAATAGAAATCATGAACTGGTAGTGCAATAAACATACCATCTGACGGCGGTCAATGCAAAATATGCAAAAGTCTGTAATTATTTAAGTTTTAATAGATATCCGACAGACAAAATAATGATCGACAGGCCGGGTTTGTGTTCCAAACAACACAGATAGCAAAATCAGGAACCACGCATATGAAGATGATGATTTATTTATGGAATCTTTCCTTTTCACTATAAATACAACCGCAATAGGGCTGACGATACATCCCCAACTCCCTGGAAATCCTGGCTCCTTCGTGCCAGCCTTCGCGAAGATCCTGATAGAGGAAAGGAATCCCCAACTGGCGGGCCAGCGTCTCCCCAATTTCATGAATCAGATCGTGTTTCTGATAACGGCTATAAAGCAAGGTGGTTGTAAAGGCGTCATAATTATCTTTCTTCGCCTGCCGGGCCGTGAATTCCAAACGGCTTGTCAGACAATAGACGCAACGGTCTTCGGGGCGGGCGGCCACCTGCCGTAAAAACTCCTCCAGAAGATATCCCTCCGGCCAGAGGACCGTAAGCAGGATTTTTTCAGCATAATCACGAAGGGTCTGCCCGCGGCGCTGATACTCCAAATAAGGGTGAATATTGGGATTGTAAAATATTCCCGTCACGTCATGGCCGTGGGTCCGAAATTCCTTCAGCGGATAGATGGTACAAGGTCCGCAGCAAATGTGCATCAACAGTTTCATAAAACAATAGTCCCCGGACTTAAAACAGTTCCTTTTGAGAGCCCGATGCGGTGAGACCAAAATGGGCATACGCTTTGGAACACGCCACCCGGCCCCGCGCCGTCCGTTGCAGATAGCCTTCCTGAATCAGATAGGGCTCGTAAACATCTTCGATGGTCACGCGCTCCTCGCCGATCGCCGCCGCCAGGCTCTCCACGCCGACCGGACCGCCGTTGAATTTCTCAATCAACGCCAGAAGCAGTTTGCGGTCCATCTGATCAAACCCCTTTTGATCGACTTCAAAAGCCGTGAGCGCCTCGCGGGCTATTTTTTCATCAATGGTTCCGTCGCCTTTGACTTCCGCGTAGTCGCGAACGCGTTTGAGCAGACGATTGGCAATCCTGGGCGTGCCGCGCGCCCGCGAGGCCAGCTCGCCCGCGCCTGCGCCGGTGAGCTTTACACCTAAAATCGATGCCGACCTCTGGATGATCACCGAGAGCTCCTGCGGCGTATAGAATTCCAACCGGAAGTTCATGCCGAACCGATCACGAAGCGGCGAGGTGAGAGACCCCGCGCGCGTGGTCGCGCCCACCAGCGTAAATTTCGGAATATCGAGCTTCATCGACCGGGCCGATGGCCCCTGTCCGATCAGGATATCAATATGAAAATCTTCCATGGCCGGATAGAGGATTTCTTCCACCACGTGCGACAGCCGATGAATTTCATCAATAAACAAAACCTCGTGTTCGTGCATGTTTGTGAGGATCGCCGCCAGATCTCCGGGACGTTCAATCACCGGACCGGACGTCACCTTGATATCCACTCCGAGTTCCCTGGCAATGATGTAGGCGAGCGTCGTTTTACCCAAACCCGGCGGACCGTATAGAAGCACATGATCAAGCGATTCACGACGTTTCCGGGCCGCTTCGATAAAAATGGACAGGTTGCTTTTCACCTTGTCCTGGCCGACATAATCGGCAAGCTTCGGCGGGCGCAGACTGACTTCCAGGGAGCTTTCTTCTTCGGCGCTAACCGGATTGATCAAGGGATTTTTTAAATGAGCATCCATAACGTGTTACCTGGACCGATCAGGCTCAACCGGCAAGAATTTTCAGGGCTTTTTTCAAGAGCTGATCCATCATCGGCTCTCCTTCGTCATCGCGCATGATCTTATCAAGAGCATCCTTCGCGGCACCCGCTTTATAGCCTAAATTGACCAGCGCGGAAAGAACGTCTTCCCGCATCGCATCCTTTTGTTTCTGCTTCGCATCCGTCACCGGAATCTGATCCGCCGCCATCTTCTTCGCGGCTTTGTCCCTGAGCTCCAGGATCAGGCGCTCGGCCATTTTCCTGCCGATTCCGGGAATGGTGATCAGCTTGGCGAGATTGCTTCCGGAGATGGCCTCGAGCAGCTCGTGAGAGGAAATTCCCGAAAGGATGTTCATGGCAACTTTCGGTCCGATGCCGCTCACGGAAATCATCAGTTGAAAAAGATCCCGCTCCTGCAGCGTATAAAAACCAAACAAATTGATCGCGTCTTCTTTAACGGACGTGTGAATATGCAGTGTTACAGGCTCGCCCGCTTCCGGAAGTTCATAGAACGTCGTCAGCGGAATAAAGACGCGATAGCCGACGCCCTGCGTATCCACGACAATGTGCGAGATTCCCTTATAGGCAAGTTTACCGGATAAAAGCGCGATCATGCTAAACGGCCTGCTCCTTTAAAAAGTTGGCCTGACAAATAGCGGCGGCCAGCGCATCGGCCGCGTCCGCCGGCGGCAGGGCATCGAGCTTCAAGATGGCTTTCACCATCATTTGTACCTGGCGCTTTTCCGCCCGGCCGTAACCGACGACCGCCTTCTTAACCTCCAGCGGCGAATATTCAAAAACGGGGATGCCGCATTCGGCGCATGTAAAAATCACCACACCCCGGACCTGGGCCTGCCGGATCAGACTGCGAACATTCTTTCCATAGAAGATATTTTCCACACTGACCGCCTGCGGCGATGTTTCCACAATGACCGCATTCAGCTGGCGCGAGATGTCCATTAAAACTTCAGATAAGCGCGATTCCTTGTGAGGTTTTATTTCGCCGTGCATGACATGACGCAGATAGTTGCCGCTCTTGTCAATGACTCCATACCCTGTAACATGGCTGCCGGGATCGATGCCTAAGATTCGCAAAATATCAGCTTTCGTTAAAGAGCCGGTCTGTTTCCTAACTCAACTTTTCCATGACATCTTCGTCGATGTCAAAATTGGAATAAACATTCTGTACGTCATCGTTGTCTTCCAGCTTTTCCATGAGCTTCAGCATGGATTCCGCCTTGCCCGCTTCGAGCTTTACCGTATTGGATGGAATCATACTGATGCGTGCTTCCAGATGTTTGATGCCTTTGGCGTCAATGGCCTTCTTCACTGCTTCAAAAGCCGCCGGTTCCGTAATGACTTCGTATTCGTCACCCTCCGCCTTCACATCCTCGGCTCCCGCTTCCAGCGCCAGTTCCATCAACGCGTCTTCATCGGCCGCTTTTTTATCGATGACGATGCTGCCCTTCTTGGCGAACATCCAGCCCACGCAGCCGTTTTCACCCAGGTTGCCGCCATGTTTGGAAAAACTATGCCGGATCTCCGCGACGGTTCGATTCTTATTGTCCGTCATGACTTCAACAATCACAGCGGCACCGCCCGGACCATAACCTTCATACGTGATTTCTTCATAGGCCGCCGCGCCGTCGCCGCCGCCTATGCCCTTTTTGATCGCCCTGTCGATATTATCCTTGGGCATATTTTCCTCTTTGGCCGCCAGGACCGCCTGCCTCAGACGGGAATTGCCTTCAATATCGCCGCCGCCCAGCCGCGCCG
>Ga0351971_1175_pt1 | contig 10960 bp, 10 predicted proteins | sample BONcelFGM3001F11_FD_206746 | JGI IMG/M metagenome (GOLD analysis project Ga0351971, IMG submission 206746) | Enriched cells from coal bed in the Powder River Basin, Montana, United States - BONCAT cells FGM rep2 HSBNCT.FGM.300.1.F11 ...
CTTCGGTTTTGCCGGAGCCAGACGGCGCGAGCATGAGCTGGGTGGGGTTAGAAATAGACATTGAACCCCTCACCCCGGCGCTTGGTTGGTCTGCTCGCCCTCCGGGTTGCATCCGGCTTGGTTCGCCCCGCTCGCCCCTTCGGGGTCGAAGACCCGGCTCCGCCGGGCGAGCGAGGGCGCAACCACACCGTCGCCGGACGGGCAACGCCCAACCACACGGGGCGCGCCACCCTACGCGGCCTCCGGCTACCGCCTCGTTCCTCGGCGCGCTTCGTCCCACTCCGGGGAGAGGGGAGCCTATGGAGCAATGAATCTGGTCGAGTGCCAACGCAACCACGTTCAAGGTGTCGATGGCGATTGGGCACGTCCATTGCGTAAAAGCGAACGGGCAAGGCATGCCTTGCCCCTACAACGGCGAGGTCGTGTAATGAGATGCCGGGATTAAGGCGGGCGGGTCGCACGGGCAAGGCATGCCTTGCCCCTACACCGACGAGGCCGTGTAATGAGTTGCCAGAATGAATGCGGGCGGCTCGAACGGGCACGACGCACTGTGCCCGTGCAACGGCGAGGTCGTGTAATGAGTTGCCGGGGTTGAGGCGGGCGGGTCGTAGGGGCACGGCGCGCCGTGCCCGTGCAACGGCAGACTCACGTAATGAGGATCGAAAATGGATGCGAGCAAGTCGTAGGGGCAAGGCATGCCTTGCCCCTACAGCGGCGAGGTTGCTCAATGGGTGAACCATTTCAATAGAGGCAACTTGTAGGGCCACGGCATGCCTTGCCCGCTGCACCATGCGGCATGATCTCATGCGGTTGTTTGACGGACAGAAGGGCAACGGGTCGAACAGGTTACGCATCGTAGAGCAGTTGCACCACCGCGCCGACGCGCCCGGCATCGACGCGCTCTTTGGCGAGGTAGTTGCTGTTAAGGTTGGGCAGCAAGGCACGCAGCGTGGTGATCGGCACCACCGGCTCACGCGGCACCAACTGGAGCTGCGGCTCCTCGCGGACGAAGACGATGACCCCGTAGACCGGCACCGCGTCGAGCTTGCGCTCGGCCAGGAACTCGCGCAGCTTCTTGATGTCCTGCACGCATTCGCGAGTCGGGTCGATCTTAGCTTTCACCCAGCCGTTGGGGCGGCCATCCGGCTTGAGCCAGTTCGCGCCCTCGTTGGCATAAACGCCGCGCTCGTCCAGGATGCGGAAAACCAGCGCGCCGGGCGGGCCAAGCAGGATCGCGTCGACGTAGCCGAGGCCGCGCTTGTTGACGTTACGAATGAAGTGGTAACGCTCGTCCAGGTAGTTGCCCAGGAAGCGGCCGACGGTCATCGCCAGGTCGTTGTCTTTGCGCAGCGTCAGCGCGCGGGTGCTGATGCCAAGCGCCACAAAAAAGATGATGACGCCGAGCAGCAGAACGGCCAGACGCACCAGCGTGAACAAGCCATAGGATGGGCTGTTGGGGCCGACCAACTGGACGACAAACAACGCCAGACCGACGACGGCTACAAACGTGCCAACGGCGGCGACGACAAAGGCGATGGTGAGGAGTTGGCGCGTCCGCCGCGCGAGCGCGCGAGAGGGGGCGACGTTATGCATGAACGGACCTTATGAGCTTTCGCTGCGAGCGACCCCGGCCCTTCTGTCCGCGATCAAGTCTTCGAGCAAGCGCTTAAGATCCTGGAATTTGGGCAGGGGTTTGTAAATGAGTTTGTCGGCGCCGGCCTGTTCGATGACCTGGCGCTCTTGTTCGGGAGACAATTTGTAGGCGGTGATGAGCACAACGGCCATGTGTTCGAGTTGGGCGCTTTTGCGAAGCCGGCCGCCGACCATCGGCCCGTTCGTGGGACCGGGTAAGCGGATGTCCAGCAGGGCCAGTTCGGGAAGCTCGCCGGGGAATTTACCCTTATCGACTTCTTCGATCCACGCCACCGCTTCTTCGCCATCCACGAACGCGACGCCTTCGATGCCCCACATCTCGAACATAGCCAGCAAGACTTCGTAAATATCCGGCTCGTCTTCCACCACCATCCAGGTCGACAAGGCGCGCTCCCGTAATCTCGCTCAGGTTGTACGTCCAGCCGATAGGCACGGCCTGCCCATAATCATAGGGTTCTTACCAGAATTAAGCAAACAGCAAACAAAGCCGCCAGGTTCGCCGTATACTAGGATAGAGTCGTATCAATGCGCGTGGTTCACGGGTAAATCGGGTTGAAGCCAGGTTAGAATAACCAGCACGCCGAAGCCGCCAGACCCCCTGGCGCGCCCCGGACAGGCAAACGTCGTGGAGTGATGGATGATGTGGTTGATCGCTGAAGATGAGGCCGATATCCGTATCTTGATTTCGATGATGTGCCAGCTCTGGGGCCACAGTACGCTGGTGTTCGACAACGGCCAGCAGGTCTGGGACTGGCTGGACCAGCTCGAAAAGGACGTCGAGGCCGTTCCCGTGCCGGACCTGCTGCTGATGGACATTCGGATGCCCGGCAAGCGCGGCAACGAGCTGGCCCAGCGCATGCGCCAGATTCCCGCCTTGCAGCGCCGGCCCATCGTGCTGATGACGGCCTACGCCCTGAGCGACGGCGAGCGCCAGGAGATGATGGCAAGCGACGGCGTCGACGCCATCCTGAGCAAGCCGCTGCCGGATTTTGAGGAATTGCAGGCGCTGCTGCATAATATTCATGAGCAGAAGCAGACGGCGTAGGGAAAAAGCAGGACTGAGGACTGAGTGAAAACAGGGTTCTTGGTGGTACGTTTAGCCTCAGGCAGTCTAATCTTCAAGGGCGAGGCGCGTCTTGTCTGTACGCGGCGGTTTCAGGTTTGGCGCGGGGTGAGTTGTGGTGGTGGGTGGCGGGCAAGGCATGCCTTGCCCCTACACGGCGGTTCCAGGTTTGATGTAAGGTACTTGAGAACGGGTAAGCACAATAATACGAGTTCCCAGGTGTGTCGACGCTTCATAAGATGGTACGGGCATAAAACGGCGACTTGTAGGGGCAAGGCATGCCTTGCCCATCGTTATAAACAGATTATTTCACCTTAAAAGACGAACGACGTTTAACAGCTTTTACTCAGTCCTCAGCCCTCAGTCCTTTTTTTGAGAACACTGGGTTGAGGCCTCCATTCACATAACAGGCGAAACCACGGTATGAGCGCGAACCGGCAGCCCGACCCCCACGAAATAGGCGGCGTCCTTGGACGCATTAACCGGCTTGGGACCGCCTCGGAAACCTTCTTCAGCCGCCTGTACCGCGGCATTAGCCGCCGCTCGCAGATTCAAGAAGAGCTCAGCCGCACGCAGCAACTGCTGGAACAGAACCGCCACCAGCAGCGCGTTTTGCGCCGGCGCGACATCGAAATCGAGCGCCTGAACAGCATCCTCGCCAGCATCAACGAGGGTGTCATCATGCAGGACATCGAAGGGCGAATCGTCGTCGTCAACGCGGCGGCGCGCGCCCTGTTGGGCTCGCAAAAGAACTTCTGGGAAAGCGAGCTGGGCACACTTTTCAACGCCTATAACAACCTCGACCCGGTGGACGCCGAGCTGGCGCCGCTGGGCGAGCCAACCCGCGTGCAGATCAACAACCGCATTTTAGGCGCGCAGTTGGCCGCCGTGGCCGACAGCCAAGGGCAGCGGCTGGGCACGATGATCGTGCTGCGCGATGTGACCCAGGACGCGCTGGCCGACCGCCTGAAAGACCAGTTCATCACCGCCATCTCGCACGAGCTGCGGACGCCGATGGCGGTCATCAAGGGCATGAGCGAAGTCATGCTCGCCTCCCCCGCCGACGCCAAGCCCAACCGCAAGCTGCTGGAAACGCTGAGCCGCAACGTCGACATCCTCGACCGCATGATCGTCGAGCTGCTCGACATCTCCGAGCTGGTGAACGGCAACTTCAGCATTCGCCGCGACACCGTCGACCTGAGCGTGCTGGTCTTCAACACCGTCAACGGGCTGCGGCCGGAAACCGCCCGCGCCTCGCTGCAAGTCAAGACGCGCGTCAAGGGCGGCAGTCCGTACAACATCACCGGCGACGACCAGCGGCTGCGCTGGGCGCTGGGCCACCTGCTGCAAAACAGCATTCACTACACCGAGCGCAACGGCGAGATCACCGTCAGCGTCTACCGCAAGGATGACCACGTCGCCATCGAGGTCAAGGACTCCGGCGTCGGCATCGCCGACAAGGACCTGCCGCACATCTTCAAGCGCTTCTACCGGGGCGAGCCGCGCACCGCCGCCGGCCGGCTGATCGACCCGCGCGGGCTGGGCCAGGGGCTGTTCATCGCCCGCACCGTCACCGAAGCCCACGGCGGGCATTTGACCGTGGCGAGCCAGTCTGGCGAGGGGAGCGTCTTCACCTTGATGCTGCCGGCGGCATGATGGGTTAATGTGATCTTTAATGAATCGCTTGCGGTCGCTCACCTTCCACCGCTACAATTTGTACAACCACGTCGATACCAGACAGGGGAGAAAAGCGTTCGTGAGTGCCATCGGAGCTTTCACATTTGTCCTACACAGCCATCTGCCCTATGCACGCCTCGCCGGGCGCTGGCCGCATGGTGAAGAGTGGATTCACGAAGCGGCGACAGAAACCTATATTCCGCTCCTGCAAACCCTGTACGACCTGAAAAATGAAGGCGTCGCGTATAAGCTGACGCTCGGCATCACGCCCATTCTGGCCGAGCAGTTGGCCGACGCCGACGTGCTGGAGCACCTGGGCCAGTACCTGGACGAACGCATCGAAGCGTCGCGCAAGGACATGGCCTACTACGAGGAAGAGGAGACGGAGGACAAGCACCTTCACTACCTCGCCGAGTGGTACCTGCACTTGTTCGAGCGCATCAAGCACGATTTCGACGTGCGCTTCAACCGCGACATCATCGGCAGCTTCCGCCAGCTTCAGGACGAAGGCTACATCGAGATCACAACGTCGGCGGCCACCCACGGCTATCTGCCGCTGCTCAGCCGCGACAGCTCGATTCAGGGCCAGCTTAAGACCGGCGTCCAGAGCTACCGGCGGATGTTTGGCCGCGACCCCAGCGGAATCTGGCTGCCGGAATGCGCCTATCGCCCTGCTTATATCGATGAAACCGGCGCGACCCGCCCCGGCCTGGAATACTGGCTCGGCCAGGATGGCCTCAAGGTCTTCTTCAGCGAGACGCACACGATCACCGGCGGCCAGCCGGTGGGCGTGGCGGCGGGCGACGTGGTCGGGCCGTATGGCGACATCAAACGGCGCTACCTGATTCCGGCCAGCAACACCGTGCCCGAACGCTCGGCGACGACCTATAAGCCGTACTACGTGAGCGACACCACCAGCGGCCCCAACGCCCGGCAGCATTCCGACGTGACCGTGATTGGCCGCAACAACCGCACCGGTCAGCAGGTGTGGAGCGCCGAGTGGGGCTACCCCGGCGACTTCGACTACCGCGAGTTCCACAAGAAGGCCGGCACCAGCGGCTTGCAGTACTGGCGCGTGACCGGCGCGAAAACCGACCTGGCCTACAAGGACTACTATCATCCCGACTGGGCGGCCTACAAAGTCGAACAGCACGCCGAGCACTTCGCCCATCTGGTCGGCGACCTGATTCGCACCCATCACACCCAGACCGGCGAGTACGGGCTGATCTCGTCGAACTACGACACTGAACTCTTCGGCCACTGGTGGTTCGAAGGCGTCGCCTGGATCGGCAAGGTACTGCGCCATCTGGCCGCCAACGAGGACGTGGAGCTGACGACGGCCAGCACGTTCGTCGCGGCGCACCCGCCGCAGGAGGTGCTGCACATCCCCGAAAGCTCATGGGGCGCGGGCGGCAACCACTTCGTCTGGGACAACGCCGAAACCCACTGGATGTGGGAGCCGATTCACGAGGCTGAGGCGCGGATGGAAACGCTGGCCGGGCGCTTCGCCGCCGCAACGCCGGATGAAGAGAAGGTCTTGAAGCAGGCGGCGCGCGAGCTGCTGCTGCTGCAAAGCTCGGACTGGCCGTTTTTGGTGACGACCGGGCAGGCGCGCGAATATGCCATCCAACGCTTCAGCCAGCACATGGAGCGCTTCAACGCGATGGCCGGCAGCCTAGAAAAAGGCCGGCCCGACGTGGCGCGGGCCGACGAGTTCTGGGAGCTGGACAAGGTTTTCCCGGATATCGACTATCACTGGTTCGCGAAGCCGGGGGTGTAACGGCGGTGGGGTGAGGGGCTTGTCGCGTCGCGCGCCGGATGCTCAAGCATCCGGCTACGTATAGGTGAAAGCCTGCTGAAGCAGGCTCAGAAAGCGAAGCTGCGACAGCCAAGCGACTATCTGAGCACCCTTCAGGGTGCTTTCACCTATACGTAGCCGGAGGATAAATCCTCCGGCGACCTGGCATAAGCCCCAAGTTGGTAACTTATGCGGCTTTTTCACCCCTCGCCCTGCCCTTTCGGGAGGCTTCGCACTGGGAAAGGGGCCGGGGGTGAGGGGTCGTCGCCCAAACCCAACATACTCATCTATGGAGTAACAGCTTGACCAACGTTTTGTTCGTGAGCGCCGAAGTCGCGCCGTTTGCTAAGGTCGGCGGGCTGGCGGATGTCGCCGGTTCGCTGCCGAAAGCGCTGCGACAGGCCGGCGTTGACGTGCGCGTCGTCATGCCGCTGTACGGCTTTCTCGACTTGCAGCGCTATCAAATCGAGCCGCTGTTCACGTTCGATCTGCCGCGTCCCAGCGGGACGACGGTCGTCGAAGTGCTGCGCACCGTCTACGATACGGTGCCGCTCTACTTCCTGCGCGGCTGGCCGTTCTTCGGCGCGGAAACCAACGTCTACGGCGACTGGGAGTGGGACAGCCCGCGCTTCATCTTCTTCAACCAGGCGGTGCTGGCGCTGGCCGACGCGCTGCGCGACCGCGACGACTGGTTCCCGGACGTCTTTCACGTCAACGACTGGCACACCGGACTGATCCCGTTTCTGCTGGAAACCAAACGGGCCGAGCCGGGCTGGGAACACGCCGGCTCGATGCTCAGCATTCACAACATGGCCTACCAGGGCGACAACGTCGGCGGGTGGCTGTGGCAGGAGCAAATCCCACCGCGCGACCATCCTGAACTGGTGGCGCGCGGATTGGTGAGTAACATGCTGGCGATTGCGATAACCTACAGCGACATCGTCTCGACCGTCAGCCCGCGTTACGCGGTCGAAATCCAGTACCCGTACATGGGCTATGGCCTGGACGAGCTGCTGCGGACGCGCATCGACGCCCTGCACGGCATCCTGAACGGAATCGACCTGGACCAGTGGAACCCGGCGACCGACCCGCTGCTGATCGAAAACTACGACGCCGACAACTTCCTCGAAAAGCGGGTCGTCAACAAGCGCCAGCTTCAAGCCGACTCCGGCCTGGAAGTGCGCGACGACGTGCCGATCATCACCCTGGTCAGCCGGCTGGTCTTCCAGAAAGGCATCGACATCGCCGTGCCGGCGCTGCGCCGCCTGCTGCTGGACACCGACGTTCAGTTTATCGCCCTGGGCAGCGGCGAGCCGGACCTGCAAGACCAGCTTTACCGCCTGGGCCGCGACTTCCACTGGCGCGCGTCGGTCTTCCTGGGGTACAACGCCACGGTCGCGCAGCGCATTTACGGCGGCGCCGACCTGTTCCTGATGCCCAGCCGCTACGAGCCGTGCGGCGTCGGCCAGATGCTGGCGATGCGCTACGGCGCGCTGCCGCTGGTGCGCGAAACCGGCGGCCTGGCCGACACGGTCGAGAACTACGACGACGGCCCAGCCGACCGCGGGACCGGATTTACGTTTCTGTTTGAAGAACCAGACGCCCTGCTAAGCACCATCCGTTGGGCGTTGAATACTTATTGGGAACGACGCGACGCCTGGGTGCGTATGCAGCGGCGCGCCATGAACGTCGATTTTAGTTGGGACAGGAGCGCACGCCAGTACGCCGACCTGTACGCTCGCGCCAGCGCGAAATGGAAAGGGTAACCCGTCATGAAGGTCAAATCGGTCATTCTCGCAGGGGGCGAAGGCACCCGGCTCGCAACGCTCACCGCCAAGCGCGCCAAACCGGCGGTGCCTTTCGCCGGTAAGTATCGCATTATCGACTTTACGCTTAGTAATTGTGTCAATTCTGGTTTGTTCGACGTTCTGATCCTGACGCAGTATCGCCCGCACAGCCTGAACGATCACATCGCTCGCGGCCGCCCGTGGGACCTGGACCGCTCGTTCACCGGCGGCGTCCAGTTGTTGCAGCCATTCAAGGGCCGCTACGACACCGACTGGTACGCCGGCACCGCCGACGCGGTACGTCAGAACCTCAACTTCGTCCGTCGCGGCCGCCCGGACTACGTGCTTATCCTGTCTGGCGACCACATCTACGAGATGGACTACGACGTTCTCATCCAGTTCCACATCGACAAGGGCGCCGACGCGACCGTGTGCACCATTCGCGTGCCGATGGACGAGGCGAGCCGCTACGGCATTCTCGATGTCGATGACGACTACGCGGTGCGCGAATTCCTGGAAAAACCGGCCAACCCGCCCGGCAACCTGGCGAGCATGGGCGTTTACGTCTTCAGCTACGCGGTGCTGGAGCACATGCTGCGCGAAGATGCCGACGAAACCAGGCCGATGAACGACTTCGGCCATCACATCCTGCCGAAGATGCTCGAAGAAGGCATGGCGATCTTCGCCTACCCCTACGGCGGCTACTGGATCGACGTTGGGACGGTAGAGGCGTACTGGGAAGCGCACATGGACCTGCTGTCGTCGCCGCCGTCGCTCAACCTGAACGACCGCACCTGGGTCATTCACACGGTCAGCGAGGAACGGCCGCCGGTCTTCATTCATGCCGGCGCGCAGGTGCGTAACAGCCTGGTCACCGACGGCGCGGTTATCGCCGAGGGCGCCATCGTCGAGCGCTCGGTGCTCTCGCCCGGCGTCTACATTGGCCCGAACGCCATCGTGCGCGAGTCGGTCATCCTGACCGACGCCTACGTCGAAGCCGGCGCGGTGGTGGAGCGCTGCATCGTCGACAAGCTGGCGGTGATCGGCCACAACGCCCACGTCGGCGCGATTCAAGATGTCGGCGAGCTGGGCATTACCTGCATCGGCAAGAACACGCACGTTCCGGCCGGCTACACCATTGGACACAGCGCCATTCTGGGAACGGACATTCGGATCGAGGATTTCAGCCAGTACACCGATAAAGTCGTGCCGAGCGGGACGAAAATCGGTTATAAGACGTCGAAGAAGTAAGACACGCGGGGATTCAGGGGAGTCGCCGCCATCACGCCGGCCTCCGTGGGGAGGCCGGTTTGATTCCAGCCCAACGAGCGCCGGACCTGACCGGCAAACCGGCCTGCTAGGTGCTGATGACCGAGTTGTCGCCGCTGAATGGGTTCGGCATGTACTTGTCGGCTTCCCAGTCGTTGTGCCATTCGCTGCCGTTCACCAGATAGCGAAACTGGTAGTCCTGTTCGCTGGGCAGCTCGAGTGTCACCGAGAAGCTGCCGTCTTTGTTGTGCTTCATCGGCGTGGCCGTCTCGCTCCAATCATTAAAATCGCCCACCAGATACACCGTCTCGCCCTGGACCTGTGCGGGCAGCGAAAAAGTCACCTTGCAGACGGGTTTCGTCTTGAGGTACTGCTTTTTCAGCATCGTGCGATTGCTCCTCGTTAGAACGCTGCTGTTAATGTAAATTGTAGCATACGGCAGCTTGACCTTACCAGGATTAGCTACAAATGATGAGGATTTGTTTAGCTGTTCGTCAGGACTACCATAGCGTGCGCCACCTAAACCAGCTATGCTTGGCGGCGCAATCTTGCGGTATCTTTCAAAATCCTCGAAAACCAACTCACTTCAGGAGTGATCCATGGTAAAACCCATCGCCACGATTAGCGTAGTTCCCAACCTACCAGAACCCTTGCAGCGGTTGCAGGAACTCGCGTACAACCTTCGTTGGGCGTGGGATCATGAAACGGTGGCGTTGTTTCGCCGCCTGGACCGGGACCTGTGGGAAACCACGTATCACAACCCGGTGCGCCTGCTCGGCAGCGTCAGCCAGGACCGGCTGGACGCCGCGCAGAATGACCCATCGTTTATGGCCCACCTTAACCGCGTCTGCCTGAGCTTCGACACGTTCATGCAGACGAACGACACCTGGTACAACCAGACCTACGGCCAGCTAGCGCCGCAACCGACCATTGCCTACTTCTCGATGGAATTCGGCATCACCGAATGCCTTCAGAACTATTCCGGCGGTCTGGGCGTGCTCAGCGGCGACCACCTGAAAAGCGCCAATGACCTGGGGCTGCCGCTGATCGGCGTTGGCCTGCTGTACCAGGAAGGCTACTTCCGCCAGTACCTGAACACCGACGGTTACCAGCAGGAGTCGTATCCCATCAACGACTACTCCAACCTGCCGGTGACGCTGCAACGCGACGCCAACGGCGACCCCATCAAGATCAGCGTGCGGCTGCCCGACCGCGAGCTGTACGCCGTCATCTGGAAAATGCAGGTTGGGCGCGTGCCGCTGTACCTGCTGGACTCCAACATAGCGGAAAACCCGAACCCGGAAGACCGCAACCTGACCGACCGGCTGTACGGCGGGGACCGGCGCACGCGCATTCGCCAGGAAATCCTGATGGGCATTGGCGGCATTCGCGCGCTCGAAGCGCTGGGCATTCACCCGACCATTTGCCACATGAACGAGGGGCATTCGGCCTTTCTGGCGCTGGAGCGCGTGCGCGTGCTGATGAAAGAAAAGCAGCTCAGCTTCCGCCAGGCGGCCGAAATTGCCGCCGCCGGCCACGTGTTCACCACCCATACGCCGGTCGCCGCCGGCCTGGAGCGGTTCGGCTTCGACCTGATCGACGAGCACTTCACCGACTACTACAAAACCCTGGGGCTGACGCGCGACCAGTTCCTCGACCTGGGCCGCGAGAAAATGGGCGAGTACGATCTGTTCTCGATGCCAGTGCTGGCGC
>Ga0351971_1213_pt1 | contig 10869 bp, 7 predicted proteins | sample BONcelFGM3001F11_FD_206746 | JGI IMG/M metagenome (GOLD analysis project Ga0351971, IMG submission 206746) | Enriched cells from coal bed in the Powder River Basin, Montana, United States - BONCAT cells FGM rep2 HSBNCT.FGM.300.1.F11 ...
GACCGAGAGTACCGACTACACCGCCTACTATGCCTCCTATGAGTGCTCCCGCAGGAGTTGTAATTATAGCAAGGGAAGGATCTGTGCCTTTGCTGAACTCTGGAAGCCACTTTATTCCTTCTTTTTCAGGTGTCGAACCAAGGGTCACATTATCTTTCGGTTCGCTTTGATTTTCTGCTTTCTTTGCAGACTGGTTCAACGTTTGACTTACCAGGTTTGTATTGTTTGTTCCGGATATTTTCACATTAAAACCTCCTAGTTTAAATATATTTTATATTATAATGTATTATCTTTTAAAAATGATCTTTTTTTTGTTAAAAAAATGTTAATTTTTTTAATAAACTCTAAATAAGCTACCTCTTATTCTAAAGAAATTCCTCTTTAGTGACAGGTAAAGAAAATTTATAATGAGACTGTAAAGGTAGTCCCTTCTTTTTCTGTTGAGCTAAACTCTACATGTCCGTTAAGATGTCTCTCAAGTAAAAATTTTACAGTATAAGTCCCGAAACCACGGCCTTTTTCTCCTTTTGTGGAAAAGGAACGGTTAAAGACCTGAAACTTAACTTCATCTGTCATAAACCATTTATTGTGAACGAGAAATCTTATACCATCTGTATCATTCCTGTAAGTAACGGTAACAGTTTCTCCTGTTTTTGACCCTTCAAGGGCATTCTTGATGAGATTTCCGAGTATTCTTGAGAGAAGTATTTTATCAGAACATATATAAGAAATATCTCCTTCAAAAGATGTGGCAATAAATTTACCTTCACAGACCTTATGATTTTTATAGAGGGTTACAAGAAGAGACATGAAATCAGGAACATATATTTCTTCAATCTTAACGTCTAACTGTCCATGTTCTGCAGCCAGCAGATCTCTGTGAGTTTCTATTTCTGTTATTAACTGCCTTGCAATTCTTAAACCTTCCGTATGGAAATCCTTCAGCCCTGCATGATATATCTCCGGTGAAAGTTCTATAAAATCCTTTATTGTGCCGGCAAGATTTAGCACATCATGAAAGAATATCCTCTCTATGGAATGGTGAAATTTCTGTTCTGATATATTACGGATAGTAAAAACAACAAACTCTTCTCCATTGAAATCGAAAGGACTGACCATAACAAGAAAATTAAAACCCTGAAGACCTGAAACTGTTCTTACAGTAATATTACATTCCTGAATATCTCTGCATTTGAATTTCTGACTGTTAAATATGGCATTAATGGCCCCGCAGTATTTGCAGAATTTTGTAGTGCCGCAGCTTTTAATTTTACAGTGGATACAGCTCATGGCCTCTCCCGGCCTTTTCCCGAGAATTGAAACTTCACTTTTTATTTTTATAAGTTCGAGCAGGTTTTCATTTGCTGTTACTATCTGTCTGTATCTGTTGAGTATCATTATAATATCGGGAGTATTGTTCAGTAAAACAGGGATAACAGGATGGTCCTTTAATTTACTGTTCAGTTTTATTATTTCTTCAGGGGAAGCTCTTTCTGTGGCATCATATTCTTTGGATAGAGCATTTTTTACTATGGCGGCTCTATCTTTATCTTCCTTTTTTTTTATCATAAAACCTATCTCCTGAACAGCTTAACTATTTTTATATTATATCATTTTTTCAAAACATTCCAAATTTTTTCTTTATTGACTCATTACAAAGTATGTTTTCTGTTAAATAATTTTTCCCTTATGTCTCCCAGTTGATTGTTTAACTCTTTACAGTTCTTCGGCCTCTTCATTGGATCATGTCTGACCATAGAGTATATAAAATCTTCCAGCACATTCGGTAAATCATCAGGCAGTCTGTTCGATTTTATATCTCCTCCTGTCATATAAATCATTGTCATACCAAGACTGTATATATCACTTTCCGGTATGGGAGGTTTGCCCTCTATCTGTTCGGGAGAAGCAAAATAAGGGGTATATCCGCTGTTATCGGGATTTCCGTCAGGTTTTAAGCTGGAAAGGCCGAAATCTACAAGAGAGGCAATGTGTTTTTTGAAATCAACTATAATATTGGCAGGCTTTACATCTCTGTGAACTATGCCGGTAAAATGGAGATAATATAAAGCACTTAAAACCCTCTGGACTATCCAGCATAATGTCTCTATATCAACAGGGCCGTTTTCTTTTACATGTCTATAAAGTTCTTCTCCTTCAATATAGCTCATTACCATAAGGACATCACCTTCTTCATTTAATATGATATCTTTCACTGTAGGTAATGCCCAGTGGTTTACATCCCATAGAAGAGATGCTTCATTTAAAATTATCTTCTGTGTTTCCTCACTTTTAAAAAGTGATTGTTTTATTACGACTTTTTTCTTTAGAATAGTGTGTTCTGCAAGATAGGTCTTGCCGAAGCCTCCCTCTCCTATGACTTTTAATATTTTGTAATTTCCTATCATAAAGAATCCTCTCCTCACGTCACATGTCACGATTTTGGTATTGTTTCTTATAAGAGAAGGTATACCACACAATTACCGGAGTTACTATGACAAGAATAATTATTAACGGCAATATAAGTCTCATGTCAATGGTATTAAACAGTTCGATATAATTGTATATTATCAGTAAAAGAGCCACTGCAGCAATAAAAATTTTTACTATTCTGATGACACAACACATCCTTTCTATAAAATCGTAATGCGTAATGAGTGACCCGTGATGAGTATAAGAAATCTCACTCATTACGCATTACGCATTACGCATTACGACAATTAGTATAATTTTATACTAATTGTAACTCGGAGGAGGACTCAGGAAATTAAGTCTTCCTTCTATTTTTGCATTTTCCTGTGTAAGGGGTGAATGTTTCTTTATATAGGCTTTGAACTCATCTATTGCAGGGCCCTCCATGTAGGTAACATTTTTACCCTCTGTAAAGGTATTGTATCCATTGGCGCCTGCTGCAAGGAAATCATCTGTTGTTACCCTGTAGACTTTATTTATATCAAGGGGAACACCACCTATTTTTACATTTGAAACCTTGTTCCATTTCGCCTGTTTCGGCTCTATATCCATAGTTATACCGGAAACCTGTAAATTGCCTTTTTTCCTGTCTGCACTTTTTTCCATAAGATCTTTTATCTGTTTTCCTGTCAGGTCCATAGAAACTATGAATTTATCAAAAGGCATAACCCTGTAAAGGTCTCCCATTGTTAACTCCCCTGCCATTATCTGATCCCTTATACCGCCGGAATTCTGCATGGCTACATCTGCTCCTGTGCTTTCCCTCATAGAGTCTGTAACTACATTACCCATGACTGTTTCAAGTACCTTTTTCCTGTCATGAGTGAGATCCACTTCACTTTTACCTACCACTTCAGACATCTTTTCTTTTGCTTCATTTACGACTGATGATATTATTTTTTCTATCTCAGGGTCTGGCTTTATGTCTTTATCTGTTACAGGAATAAGGGTATTTTTAAAGGAAACAATCTTTTTTGTCTGAGTATCTATTGCCAGATTTAAAGTCCCCACTTTTTCCCCCTGTGTTCCTGCCTGAACTATAAGGGTTTCATTTACTTTTTTCGCATCTTCCATAAGGGTATGACTGTGGCCTCCTACTATCAGATCTATACCTGTAACAGAAGAAGCAAGTCTTTCATCTGCCATATCTCCCTGATGAGACAGAACAAAAATCATATCTGCTCCCTTTTCTTTAAGTTCAGGAATATATTTCTCTACAGTTTCTTTTGCGGAAGCAAATTTTAAACCTGTTATATTCTTCGGATCTACTGACCCGGGGGTTTCAGGACTGATGAGCCCTATTATGCCGACTTTAAGACCATTTACCTCTTTTATTGTATAGGGTTTTACTCCTTCGATGATATTGCCGTTCTCTAAAATATTTGCTCCAAGGACAGGGAATTTTGCTTCATCTATCATGTCTTTAAGAGCTGCTCTGCCCCAGTCAAATTCATGATTTCCTATTTCACCTGCATCATAGCCCATATTATTCATTACATCTACCATGGTTTTGCCTTTTGTGAGTTTTGACTCATAAGAACCCTGTCCCCAGTCTCCTCCGTCGAGAAGAACATAATTGCCTTCAGACTTATTCTTTAACTCTTTAACAAGGGAACCTGCATAGGCCACTCCTCCCACATGTGCTCCCGGATTTTTATCGTCTTTCATAGGAGTTATTGCTCCATGAATATCATTTGTATAGATTACACTCAATGTTTTAATAGATTCCTTGAAAACTGAAGGCACAATTGCCGCACTGGCAAATAATGTAAGTGCTCTGTCATAGTCTGCTACACTTCTGACATCTTTTCCGTCACGTCTGACTCTGACCTTAATAGGTTCATAAATATGTGGTTCTACATTATTAAATTCACTTTTTATAAACTTATCTTCCTGTGGATTTTGAGATTTTGTTGCTTTAACTGCAGAACCTGTATAAAGTCCTGTATTTACAATGTTTATTTTCATAAATATTCCTCCTGGTTGGTGAGACAGGGACAGATCCCGTTTCTCACGTTTAATTATTTTCTTTTGGCGGATTTAGATAATTAATCCTGCCCTCTATTTTTGCAAATTCCTCTGTAAGAGGAGAATGTTTCTTTATATAAGATTTAAATGCTTCTATAGTTGGTTCACCATAGCTCAAGTTTTTTCCTTCTTTAAATGTTGCATAATCAACACCTGTAGCTATGAAATCATCTGTAGCAACCTTATAGATTTTATTATCTTCAAGGGCTATGCCCTGAACTTTAATATTTGATACCTTATTTCCTTCAGGTTTTTGCGGATCTATATCCATAGTTATACCTGATACCTGGAGATTATCTTTGACTTTTTTTGCACTGTATTCAAGAATTTCTTTTATTTCTTTTCCTGTCAGATCCATAATGGCTACTGTTGTGCTATCAAAAGGAAGTACTTTATAAAGATCTCCGAAAATCATTTTCCCTTTCATTATCTGGTCTCTTATACCTCCGGAATTTTCAAAGGCTATATCACTTACTGCCGATATTCTCAGAGCATCTGTTACAACATTTCCCATAACTGTTTCCAGAACTTTCTTCCTGTCATGAGTAAGATCTACCTGTGTTTCACCTATAACTTCAGACATATTCCTTTTAGCTATTTCCATTACGGGACTTATTATATTTTCTATTTCAGAGTCTGGTTTCAGATTACTATTATTTACAGGAATAAGATTATTCTTAAAAGAGACTATCTTTTTTGTTGCACCATCTATATTCAGTTTGAGTTCCCCTACTTTTTTTCCGCCTGTTCCTGACTGAACTATAATAGTGTTATTTATTTTTTTCCCTTCTTCCATGAATGTATGGCTGTGTCCTCCAACTATTACATCTATTCCCTGAATAGTTTCAGCGAGCTTTTCATCTTCTTTATCACCGAGATGACTCAGGACAACTAGCAGATCTGCACCGTTTTTTCTGACTTCAGGGAGATATTTCTCTACAGTATCTCTGGCATTTTCGAATTTCATACCGACAATACATTTGGGGTCCAGTGTTTCAGGAGTTTCAGGAGTAATAACACCTATTATACCAATCTTTAATCCATTTACTTCTTTTATGATATAAGGCTTTACTCCTTCCATAAGTTTTCCATCTTCCAGGATATTTGCTCCCAGTACAGGGAAATCAGCCTCTGCCAGCATATCTTTAAGAGGTTCTTTTCCCCAGTCAAATTCATGGTTACCTATTTCTGCCGCATCATAACCAAGATTATTCATTACATCTATAAGGACTTTACCTCCTGTCAATCTGGATTCATAGGTGCCCAGAGCCCAGTCTCCTCCATCGAGGAGAATATTTTTTCCCTGATTTTCATCTTTCAGTTTTTTTATGAGAGAACCAATATAGGAAACTCCTCCTGTAAGAGTTCCCGGATTTTTAGAATCTATGGAAGGAGATATTGCTCCATGTATGTCATTTGTATATATTATATCAATGGTCTTAAGGGCTTCTCCTGAAGGCGACGGGAATAGAGCTGCAGATACAGAGATGCCTTCTGACATATCGGATGAAGCCTCCTGTGGTTTCTTATTTTCAGGAATAACAGGTTTATATATCTGCAGATCGTCAGAATTATTACCTTTTATAAAATTATCTTTTTCTTTCTGAGTATGTTGAGTAACTGTTGCTTTAGGTGCTGTATAAAGCCCTGTATTCACATTGTTTATTTTCACAATTGCCCTCCGTTTATAATCTCAGATCTCTGTTTTCACTCTTCACTCTTCACTCTTCACTCTTCACTCTTCACTCTTCACGATTACATTATACCAGTCATAGCTTTAAAATAATTATTTAATTGTAAACATTTCGTTAACATTTAGATAATTTTATTTCTGAAAAAGGATTCTCTTTAAATAATAGGAACTTAATAAATAAAATTTAAATTTTAGTAAACTTTCTACAGGGGATTTTACAAACTGTTATATTTTTGTATTTTTATTACTTCCCATGGGGTCTTTGCTTCATATGCTACAGCTATTCTTTATTATCTTAAATATTCCTCTTTTGACCGATTGACTCAGACTTTTTTTCAGTTAGGAATGACAATTAAATAACTGTCTCAAATATATTAAATCGTTACGCGTAACGCTTAACGCGTCACGCGAGGAAAGAGACTATTAATAAATTTCCATTACGATAGAAAAATCAGGCCAAATGCAAGTGTATCTTTTTCTACAGGGGCAAATGTGGGAATAGAAAAATTTGAATTAAGGGCTTCCGTAGGACCGAAAAATTAATCTGAACAATCAATCAAAAGTTATAAATCAAATTTACCTTTCAGAAGGATATTTCCCTTTCTACTTAGAATTTTATAAAATATCCTGGAAAGGTTTTTTATTAATATGGAGAGGGAAATTTTTTATATAAAATTTAATCTAATATCTATCTTTCTAATATTATTGTTTCTATCCTCACCATCTGATTCCGATGGAATAATTAATTTTTTTAAAGTAAACTCTAAAGAAATCCTTAAGCCAGGAGATACCATAAGTTTTACAGTAAATGGTACTGCATCCGGTCATGTATGGGTAGAAATACCTGGCCTTCCTCTTAAAATATATCTTACAGAAACTTCCTGTGGAGTATATAAAGGTACCTATAAGGTATCTCTTGAAACACCTGGTATCTGCAGGGCTTCTCTTATTTCCCATATGGAAATGAATGGTGAATTTTGTAGTCCTGTAACAGCTCAGAATAAAATTACTGTCCTTGGTAAAAATCCCATGTTTTATAAGTTAATGCCTTCAGAAGGGATTATAATCAGTGATAAAAAACCTGTAATTTCTGCAGCCATTTACGGGGCTACAGGTAAGGTTGATAAAAATTCTTTAAAAATCCTTATAAACAGGCATGATGTTACAAAAGACAGTGGCATAAAAATAAGTTCTGAATATATTATCTTCAAACCTTCCTATGATTTTAAAGAAGGAGAATATATAGTATATCTGTACGGTAAAACAACAGATGGCCACGATTTCTGCGCAGAATGGAATTTTTTTATAAGATTATCCACTGTTATAACATCACATAATGCTCTCAGGGAACTCAACTCAGGTGATATTTTAGAGGTACACATACTGGGTGAACCCTATCAGAAGGCTTATTTTGATATAGGTGAATGGAAAAAAGGCCTGTCTGCACATGAATCTTTTCGAACTCCTGGATTATACATAGGGTACTATAGTGTTCAAAAAGGAGATTATGTGGTGAATGCTCCTCTCACAGGATATCTTATCAGTTCATCAGGTGAAACTCTTAAATCCCCGGCAGACAGGTTAATTTCCATAACTGCCAATGAACTTTTATTGAAGATAGCTCAGCCAAAAGACGGTGATTTTGTAGCCAGTCAATTTGTAGTTTCCGGCCAGACAAGACCTTTTACTGCAGTCCATATAGAGTTGAAAATTATCTGCAACCTTCCCGGCATGGGGCCTGTAGATGGCGGAATTATCGGTGAGGATATTAAATCAAATCAATCAGGTGTATTTGAATATAAAGTGAAAGCAGGTAATCAGCTGCCTGGAAGTGAATATATTGTTACTGTTATAGCCAGAGATGCCCAGGGAAATAAATCTACACCGGGTATTATAAAGGTTTATCAAAAATAGGAGGTCAGGTTATGAAAAGTTACAGGAAAGAATTATGGTTTGAGGCAAAAAACAGAAGGGAATTAATTAATATTACTCCACAACTGGAGGAATGTTTGAAGGAAAGCGGTATTAAAGAAGGATTACTTCTCTGTAATGCCATGCATATCACTGCCAGTGTCTTTATAAATGATGATGAACCGGGGCTTCATCACGATTTTGAAGTATGGCTTGAGGGACTGGCGCCGGAAAAACCTTATTCCCAATACCGACATAACGGATATGAAGATAATGCCGACGCACATCTAAAGAGGAGTATAATGGGAAGAGAAGTTGTAGCAGCTGTTACAAATGGTAAACTGGATTTTGGCCCATGGGAACAGGTTTTCTACGGAGAATTTGATGGTAAAAGAAAAAAAAGAGTTTTAGTGAAAATTATCGGAGAATAAATTATGTTATATACAGATATGGTAAAAGTTTACGTGTCACGCGTCACGCGTCACGCGTTACGCGTTACGATACAAAGAAAGGAGTATTTATTATGGATAAAAATATGAGGGCCATGAAAAATTCATTGCCGCCTTTAAAGCTTCTGGAAGAGAAGAAAGACGAGATTGAAATTAAAGAGGATTCTTTTTATAATCCTTCCCTTCATGATATTGAAGAAGAATATAATAGATATACACAGATGATACAGAAGGGGGAGATTAATAAGAATGTTCTTTTTAGAATTGGCAGGATAAATCATTTCCGGGGAAAATTTGATGAAGCCTATAAATATTATAATAAAGCACTGGAACTGGATCAAAATGACGGGGAAATCCATTATAACCTTGGAAATATTTATTTAAAAGATGGTAAGCTGGAGGAAGCTAAAGAAGAGTTTTTAAAATCAATCGATGCCAATCAAAGAGATGTATATGCCCTTAATGCTCTTGGTAAAGTCTATCTTAAAGCCAGAGAATTTTTTGAAGCAGAAAAATATCACAGAATGGCTCTTGAGATTAACCCTGAAGATGTATATGCCCTCAGAGGACTGGGAGATATATCCCTCATAAAAGACAGGGTATGGTATGAAATCAATGAAAAAACCATAGAAAGTGTAAAAGACAGGATTATAGATGATAAATTTAAAATAGTAGAGTCTTTGAAAAACAGTATGTTCTCGAAAGAAGAACTGACAAATATATTGATAAATTTGAATTTTAAAGAAGAGGAAATTAAAACTGTTGAAAACTGTTCAAGGAGAAATTATATAGAAGCTCTTTCTTACTATTACAGAGCTCTTGAAATCAATCCATATGAGAAAATTACCCTTCATAATATCGGTCTTGTACACTTTCTGTCAGGACAGATTGAAAAATCAGAACAGCATTACAGAGATTGTCTGCAGAAGATTAAGGATTTTCCAGGCTTTTATTTCGGCCTGTCTCTATGTTATTACAGACAGGATAGAAAAATTGATGCCTTTAAAAATTACGGTACAGGCCTGAGCATTGCACAGGATAGTCCTGAGTATATTTTTTTCAGCGGTAATTATCATGAAATTTCAGATCTGACCCTTCCTGAACTGGAAGAAGAGATAAAGAAATTAAGAGAAGATTTTATAAAAGAAGAAAAGAAAAAACCTTTATTACCTCTTACACATGGTGACTATGGAAAAAAACAAAAAGAACCTGTTATGTCACCTGTCAGTCCAATAACACTGGAGCTTGGCAGAAGCCTGCTTTTGCTTGTAGATCCCAACCAGGGTTCCAAACTGTTAGAGAGAATAAATTCCATAAGAAGACATATAATTTCTGAACTTGGCCTGATATTACCGGGTGTTCGCTTTAAAGATTCCTATCATATCAATTCAAATGGTTATATAATGAAAATATATGACAGGGAAGTTGCCTATGGAGAAATATTTCTGGATAAACTTCTGGCAGTAGGTCCGGAACATATCATAGATACTCTGAAAGGTTATAAATGTAAAGAACCTGGTTTCGGTATGCCTGCTATCTGGATTGAAATTCAAAATCTTAAAGAAGCAGAAGAAAAAAAATGTATGATTTTTGAACCTCTGAGTGTTATTGCCACACATATAACAGAGGTTATCAGAAAATATGCCCCTCATATTCTTGGAAGGCAGGAAGTAGCCCATCTTTTGAAATTTGTTGAGAAAACCCATCCTGCTCTTGTTAAAGAGGTTTATCCCCATATGTTCAGTCTCGGGGAACTGAAAAAGATACTGAAAAATCTTCTGGCTGAAGATATTTCTATAAGAAATTTACCTTCCATTCTGGAAACACTGGGAGATTATTCTACCATAACAGATGATACTGATGAACTTACTCTTTATGTCCGTCAGTCTCTGGCAAGTGCCAGGAAATATCAAAATCAAAAAGGAGAGATAGAGGTTTTCTCTCTTGATGGAGCTATTGAAAGAGAACTTTTAAAATCTATAGAGAGACATATTGAAGGAAATATTCTTTTACTTGATGATACATCGGAAAATTTACTTGTTAATGCTCTGGAAGGTTCAGTAAAATCTTTCTGTGAAAAGGAGAAACTTCCCCTTCTTTTCTGTAACAGAGATCTTCTTATGCCGATTAAACGTCTTATAAGAAAAACCAGATTTCCACTCCTCCATGTTATCTGTCCTGTTGATATACCTTACGGAGTAACAGTAACAGTAATAGAGACTATAACTATTTTATCAGAAGACTTTCTAGCTTTTAAGAATTTTACAGGAAACAGGAATATATTTTCCTATATAGAAAAACTTCATAAAGCATCAG
>Ga0351971_1214_pt1 | contig 10864 bp, 9 predicted proteins | sample BONcelFGM3001F11_FD_206746 | JGI IMG/M metagenome (GOLD analysis project Ga0351971, IMG submission 206746) | Enriched cells from coal bed in the Powder River Basin, Montana, United States - BONCAT cells FGM rep2 HSBNCT.FGM.300.1.F11 ...
TCTAAAGGAAAAAATTGAGAGTCTGGTCTTTGCCATCCTTATTCCGTGCGTCGCACTTTTTGGCAGCGCGCAAGAATTGATAGCACTTCTGTCGTTTGCGGTCATCGTCATTTTTATCGTTTTTCTCTGGAGAGTCAATGAAACCAACTTTGATATATCCCGGGTAGCCAAAGTCGTCTTTGGTTTAGTTTATATTCCTTTACTGACTTCACACTTCATTTTTTTGAGAAAACTGGACAACGGTGTTTATTGGATTTTGATCGTGCTGGTCATCGGGATCGTCGGCGATACCGTGGCAATGTATGTTGGGAAGTCCCTGGGCAAAAGAAAACTCATTGCACTGGTCAGTCCTGGTAAAACTGTGGAGGGAACGATCGGTCTCATTTTGGGCGCCACCACTGCCGCCTGTCTGTTTGGATATTTCCTGATTCCCACGGTATCTATTGTTCACTTTGTGGTTATTGGTTTTGTGGGCAGTATCATCGGTCAGTTGGGCGATCTTTGCGAATCCGCGATTAAGCGAAATTACGGCAAGAAAGATGCCGGCGCTCTTTTACCGGGGCACGGAGGATTGATGGATCGTTTGGACAGTCTGATATTTTTGGCTCCTTTTGTCTACTATTATCGAATCCTTGTAATTGGATGATGAAAAAAATAACTCTTTTAGGATCAACGGGTTCTATCGGTGTCAGTGCGCTCAGCGTCATTGATAAGAATCCTGAAAAATTTAGAGTCGCGGCTCTGGCGGCCGGCCGCAATGTCAGGCTCCTGGCAAGGCAAATCTTAAAATTTCGGCCGAAGCTTGTGTCCGTGCAATCCAGGCAGGATGCAGAGCGGCTGCGCCAAATCCTGGATCCCGGGAAGGACGTTCATGTCGTTTATGATGAAGAGGGCGCTGAAGAAGTTGCCTCCTATGCGGCATCCGACATCGTTCTTTCAGCCATTTCCGGTGCTGCAGGGTTGAAACCGACGCTGGCTGCGATTGAGGCGCGCAAGGACATTGCCCTGGCAAATAAGGAGACGATGGTCATCGCCGGTCATGTTGTAACGAAGAAAGCCCGAGAGAAAGGGGTTAAGATTCTTCCTGTAGACAGTGAACATAGCGCGATATTTCAGTGTTTGACGGGGCAGAGGCCGGCTAATTTGAAACGGATCATTCTTACGGCGTCCGGTGGTCCTTTTTATAATCTTTCCCGTGATAATCTGAAGCAAGTGACGCTGCAGCAGGCACTCAAGCACCCGCGCTGGAAAATGGGCCGTAAAATCACGATTGACTCGGCTTCCCTGATGAATAAAGGGCTGGAAGTTATTGAAGCAAAATGGTTATTCGGTGTAGACATTAGCCGGATCGATGTCCTTATTCATCCCCAGAGTATCGTTCATTCACTGATTGAACTCATTGATGGTTCCATTTTGGCGCAACTGGGTATTGCCGACATGAGAATCCCGATTGCATATGCTTTTGCGTATCCGGATCGGCTGGCGAATGATCTGCCTTCATTGAATCTCGCAAAAAGCGGTCCGCTGGAATTTAATCCACCGGACATAAAAAAATTTCCTTGTCTCGGCCTGGCATATGAGGCCGGGCGCATGGGCGGTACGGCCACTGTGGTGTTAAACGCGGCGAATGAAATTGCTGTTGCCGCGTTTATCGAAAATAAAATTTGCTTTAATGATCTTCCGAAAGTAATAGAAAAGATACTGGATCAGCATCAGGTCGTGAATGATCCATCCCTGGAAGACATTCTGGGCACCGACCGTGAAGTCAGAATACAGACACAGAGCGTTATCAAAAAGTTGAAGAAAGGATGATAGTTTGGTTACTTTAATTTCTTTTATTATTTTGCTGGGTATTCTGATTTTTGCTCATGAACTCGGTCATTTTCTTGCCGCACGTTTGGGTGGAGTCGGGGTTTTAAAATTCTCGCTGGGATTTGGTCCCAAAATTATCGGCAAAAAAATCGGCGAAACGGAATATGTTCTTTCCTGGATACCCCTCGGGGGATTTGTAAAACTGCTGGGTGAATCAGGTACTGAGGAATTGCCGCCGGAAGACGAAAAAAGGTCTTTTTTTAAACAGCCGACCTGGAAGCGCCTTCTTATAGTGCTGGCCGGACCGGTCTTCAACTTTCTTCTGGCCATCGTTATTTTCTTTATCGTTTATATGTACGGACTGCCCAATCTTATTCCTGTCATCGGAGAGATGCCGCCTGATTCGGCGGCCCGAGCGGCAGGCCTTGTGACGGGAGACAAAATCACCGCGCTCAATGATAAGAGAATAACCTATTGGGATGAAATCAAACCTATCATTAAGGAATCCAAGGGCAATGACGTTAAAGTGCTCGTCTTGCGCGGTCAGGAAGAAAAAGTCTTTACGGTGAAGCCGAAATTGTCGAAAGCAAAGAATATTTTCGGCGAAGAGGAATCGACTTACCTCATCGGCGTTTCGCCCGCGGGCAAAGTGGTTATTGAAAGAAAAAATCCCGTGATGGCCATGCTTTCTTCTATCGGCAAGACGTGGGAAATAAGCAAATTAACACTCATTTCTGTTGTGAAAATGATCGAAGGCGTCATCTCGCCCCGAACCCTCGGCGGACCGATCTTTATCGCGCAGGTGGCAGGCGATCAAGTCAAGGAAGGGATCATCCCGTTCATCCTTTTCATGGCTATTCTCTCCATTAATTTAGGAGTCATCAACTTGTTTCCCATCCCCGTTCTGGACGGAGGCCACATATTCTTTTACCTTATCGAAATGGTAACCCGAAGGGAAATTCCTCTCAAGATTAAGGAAATATCTCAACAGATCGGGTTTGTTGTTTTACTGATGCTGATGCTTTTTGTTATCATGATCGACATTGAGCGGCTCAACATCAAACCGATCAATGACGTTTTGAAATTTTTTAAATAACATGTTGATTCTAGCTTTTGATACCTCTTCCAAAACAGCCGCAGTTTCCGTGTTGCGGGATCAGACCGTTCTATATGATACGATAATCAATAAGGGGTTAAACCATTCCGAAGTATTGCTTCCGGTCATGGATGAGGCGTGCCGCCTCTTGAATGTCAAGATCGCAGAAATTGATTTATTTGCCTGCACGCTGGGTCCGGGATCTTTCACCGGATTGCGCATCGGTATCAGTACGCTCAAAGGATTAATGCTGGCGACGGGAAAACCGGCAGCGGGCATCTCTTCACTTTCGGCGCTGGCTCTCAATGCAGATCAAAAAGGAAGGATTATTTGTTCAATGATGGACGCAGGACGCGGCCAAGTCTATCTTGCTTATTATCAGCATGATAAAAACGGATTTCTGAGTCCACTTGAAAGCGCAAGGGCTATAGATCCGCATGATATTGCCGATCATCTTCGCGATGAAGTGATCTACGTCGGTGACGGCGCTATTAAGTATGCGGACATCATCCGTTCCCGCACAAAGCATAAACATGAAATAGCTTCTGGGGCGCAGCAATTTATATGCGGTTCTGCTGTTGGAAAGCTCGCAATCGAAAAATTTCGTCGCGGTGACTTGCTTGACGCGGTCACCTGTGCTCCTATCTATTTAAGATCTGCTGATGCCCTGGCAAAAAAGCAAACGGTTTGCTAGGTAGGATGGCGCCGTCAGACGAATTTCCTTTCAGATATTTTTTTCAATTTTCGATAAGAGCCTGTTAACTTTTTGGTTATGAGGGTTTAAAGAAAGTATAAAATTCAGCCTGCGGATAATATCGCTGACTTTGATATCTCCGCATGAGTCCCTGTAGAGCAAGTATTGGAGATTGGCTATATTGAAATTTGTTTCTTCATGAAAGGGATTCAGGGAGAGGGATTTGCGATAGGAGGCTATCGCTTCAGAATAATTCTTTCCGGCTTCATGAACCAAACCAACATTATTCCATGCGTCTGCATTATTCGGATCCAGTTCCAAGACGTCATTAAATTGGTTTAAAGAAGCCTCATAGTTTCCCAGCTGGAAGCTGATTCTTCCCATATTATAAAGTGATTTAATGTGCTTCGGGTTAAAGCGGATGATCTCTGAATACTGATCAATTGCCTCTTCGTACATATCATGATTGTCATATAAGACTGCCAGACAAAAGCGCGGAGCCTCATTTTGGCGATCCATTCCAATCGCCTTCTTATATTGATCAACCGCCCCATTGTAATCCCCCTGCAGTTCCAATAAGTGACCGATGTTAATGACGGCCTCTACATTTTGAGCGTTAGATGCCAGAGCTTTTTCGTAATATCTCTTGGCAGAATCGAACCTCTCCATCTTTTCATAAACATAACCGACGTTATTGAAAGCTTCTGCCGTCTCCGGTTCAAGTTCCAGAACTTTCAGAAAACATTTCAATGCTGCCTCATAGTCTTCTTTATCCAGATAGATGAACCCCATGTTGATGTGGGCATCCGGAACATTTTCGCCTTTTGCTATAAGGTTTTGATAATGTGATATGACGAGCTCATAATCCTTCACGTGAACGTCATATTGCTTTTTGGGTCTTTTTTTCTCGAGGAAGTCTTTGTCTTTTTTATTCATACTATTCCATTATTTCAGTCATGATTTAAACGGCTATTCTCTTTAATATACTATCTTTGATCTCGTTCCAGATATATACAGGATCGGCAAGTGGAGAGCTGGTCAATTGCGGATTCTTCTTGATGATTTGAGCGGCCCAGAAGCCCGCCGACTTGTTGACGCTTGCACGGTTGAAAGTTTTTACCTGTTTTAGAATATCTTGTGGAATGGCGAGATGAATTCTGTGTTCACCAATAATGACTTCATCACTATTTTCGTGATCGGTCTCATGATGATCTTTAGCTTCCGGATGACCTCCCTGTATTTCGGCTACGGATATTTCTGCCACCGCAGGTCGGGAATCTTTATCTGGTGTTTCATCAGGAGTTGGATCTTCGGGCGGTAAGGCATCTTGAGTTTCTGTTGCCGTTGCGGGTGATAATAAGTGAGAGGCATCGTCCAATGGAGCGGCTTTTGCAACATTATCGGAAACAGGCCCAGGAGTCGCAACACGACTTCCCTCATCGGGGTTTGATCTCCCCTGAAAAAGCGGCTCAATAGTTATCGTCTCAATCGCCTTGTCCGGAATAGATTCAGGAATGGGCCTGTCATCATGTGCTTGTTGCAGAGGTACCGCATCAGACGGACCTGGCAGTGATTCTTCAGTGGTGGAATCACTCACGGAAATCTGCGCCAAAAGAGAAGAATCGGGTGTTGCAGATGGAGACGTTGTCTGTAAAACTTTATCCGCAAGTTGTTTTTCCGTATCATTCACTTCGACCACGCGGTCAAAGGACGACGCTCCTTCCTTTGGTTCGGAATCCGGCCCGGCGGCGCGGGCAACGTCTTTATCAGTAGGCCTGATTCTTGATTTACGCTTCTGGACGGCGGTTCCGCTTAATTTTTGGAATCTTTCGGAAATTTCTAAAACGAGGTCCGAAGAGATGTAATCATAATGGTTAATTTCGCCTGCTTTTAAGCATAACTTGCATATCTTATTGACCAAACGCGGAACGCCTTGCTCTGAATATTCCCAGAGGATGGGAATGCTGTCGTCGGAGAAGATCTTTATTTTTGTGCCGGCCAGTTTCAGCCTGGCTTCAACATAAACTCTCAGAGCTTCTTCTGATGGAAGCTTATCGATTCGGCCGTAAGTTCCAATCCGTTGGAAGAGATTGGCTCGTTTGGGGTGTTCCAGCCGCTCAGCCAACTCCATTTGCCCGGCCAAGACCAGCGTAAAGAGATTTCTGTGATCATCCTGTATATTCGTGAGAAGCCGCAAATTTTCCAGGTTTGCAGGAGAAAGCGTGTTTGCTTCATCGATAAAAATGACTACTTTTTTTCCTTCACCGATTGTTGAGAATAAGAGCCGTCGGAATTTCTCCAGCAATACGTTTTTCCTGCTTTCTTCGCACGGATGACCCGTTATCTGACCAATGATATCCATGAGAAGCTGGGTAAAAGAAATTCCGGGGTTTGTGATAATCACTACTTTGTATTTATCCGGTTCCAGCGAGTCGATAATCATGCGCAGGGAAAGTGTCTTGCCTGAACCTGCTGCTCCAATGATCACGGCGAACGACTCATCCGCTTCTTTGATTGCGAAAATTGTTTCGGGAATTACTCTCTCCATGGACGAATGGCAATCCGTATACATGGAGGGATCCGGCACATTATCAAAAGGCGCCTTCTGTAAATTCCAGTATTCACAATACATAGGGTTTTCACTTTAATCTTTGTTTAATAAAAAACCGAGCATCGCCAAAAAAACAATTATCAATCCAAAACCAATAAATAAGAAAGATACACTTGCCGTATCCGGATCGACGCTTCCCAGGACGGCTCTAATATTAAAAATATTACCCCAGTAAAAAACGAAAGCGTAACACAAAAACAGGCCCATTTTGACATAACCGAAAAGAAGAGCAACGGTCATAATGATCAGCAAGAACATGATCTGATACACAGGCACGGAAACCATCCCCTCAAATAAAGTTTCCATATCGTGACTCCTTTCTTCAAGACCGGCAAAGCAAGGTGATCAAAATCAACCCCGTCCCAGCAAGCTCGCGAGGTATGAAATGAACGTCATTATTTCGCAGCAAGCTACGGAGAATTAACGCTCGTCCCGCTTATGCGGGATTAAATGAAAAATCGACAAAGAACAAATCTAAAGAGAGATCGACCTTCAGCATTTATACCTGATATTATTATCGAATGTATTACATGTAAACTGAAGAGGCCATCTGTGATCAGTATCACTAAAGTGTTTGTTTATCGAAAAAGGAAGGCTTTAACAAGAAGTACTTATGATCAATCATCTCAATCTCACCGGCTTTCATCATGGTGCTGATGATTCGGCTTGCCGTCTCTCTGGAGACTGCGGCAAAATTGGCCAGATCTTTATGGGTCAGTTTGATGTTGATGATGATGCCATTTCTATCGGGCGTCCCAAATTTCTGGCTGAATATTTTCAGCGCTGCCCTGACTTTATCGGCTGCTTCCGCAAATCCGAAAATGTTCAACATGGCCCAGGCATCACGGAGGCGGGAACACAAAAGATCGATTAGTTTTTGGAGGCTCTTCTCATTACTCATAATCAATTTGATAAAATTACTTTTGGTAATGAAGCCGATTGTGCAATCCTCCATGGCTGCAATCGTTGCCGGAGAGGTCTTCCCGTCCAGAATGGCCATCTCACCGAAGTAATCATATCGTTTATGGATAGCCAGCATCAGTTCCTTGCCCGCTTCACTGTATCGGATGACCTTGACCCTTCCGGAAATAATAAAATAGAAGTAAGTGGCTTCATCTTCTTCGAGTAAGATAATTTGATTCTTGAAGAATTTCTTGACAATAACAACGGCTTCTATTTCGGACAGCTCCCTGGGGGAAAGGCATGCCAGAAAAGGAATATTACCGCAAATTTTTAAAAAATCGTCGGAATTGAATTTCATGGGTTTTTTTTACAAGAAATGGCTGCAGATAGCAAATGCTTTATTGCCGGGCGAATTTATTATATAGAAACCGACAACGACTGATATCGGAAATAACAGGTATTTTATGCTGCAGAGACACTTTAAGCGAAAAACAGGAATGGATGTCAAAGCGCCCCGGCAATTGATCGTGATTGTCTTTCTGCTGATATCCGTGTTTTCGCCTTGTGCAGCGCATTCGGGCAACACGCCGCAAAGCCAATTTCGCCTCTTCTCTTTGCTCAAAACCAGAGCTCCGATAGCATCCGTAGCAGTTAAAAATATTTATCCGCACGATCCCAGCGCCTTCACGCAAGGTCTGTTTTTTCATCAGGGTTGTCTTTACGAATCGACCGGGTTGAATGGGAAATCTTTGTTATCCAAAAAGGAACTCAGGACGGGAAAGACGTTGCAGGAGGTAATCATCGATCAAAAATATTTTGGCGAAGGCAGTGTCGTTCTGAAAAACAAAATTTATCAATTAACATGGAGGAATGAAACCCTCCTGGTTTATGATGCCGGTTCTCTCCGGCCAATCCGCAGAATGAAGTATCACGGAGAGGGGTGGGGACTGGCCACTGACGGTAGATACTTGCTGATGAGTAATGGTTCGTCAATCATCACGGTTCGTGAACCCGATACCTTTGGAGTCGTCAGGAAAATTCACATTCATGACGGGGATACCCCCGTTGACGGCCTCAATGAACTCGAATTTATCAAAGGTGAAATATGGGCGAATATATTTAACGAAGATGTGATCGCGAGAATTTCTCCCCGAAGCGGCAAAGTCGTAGGCTGGATAGATTTATCTGCTCTTCGCACTTATCTTCCCCATGATGTTCAGGTTGATGTTATTAACGGTATCGCCTATGATGCGGCGACAGACCGAATCTTTGTCACCGGCAAATACTGGCCGAAAATATTTGAAATTCAGCTGACCCGCTGAAAGGGCAAGACCTTAATTAACTTGACCGCCAATAGGTTTTGCATTATAAGCCCGGCAGCTTACAGTATTCGATAATTATTCAGCTTGGGAGGATAAAAAAATGAGGATAATTTTATTGGGCGCACCGGGGGCCGGTAAGGGCACGGTTGCCAAGTTACTTACAGAATTCGACGGTTCCGTACAGATATCGACGGGCGATATTTTGCGGTCCGCAGTCAAAGAAGGCACCGCCCTTGGAAAAAAGGCGAAATCATACATGGACCGAGGGGATCTGGTTCCTGACTCCCTGATTATGGAAATCATGGAAGCAAGACTTCAGGAACCGGATTGTCAAAAGGGATTTATTCTTGATGGTTTTCCGCGGACGATTCCACAAGCGGAGGACCTCAAGAAACTGCTTGCCAAATTGAAAATCAAGCTGGACTTTGTCGCCAACCTGGATGTGCCGCGCGAGGTCGTCCTGGATCGTTTGACGACCAGAAGAACCTGCTGCAATCCGGCATGTCAGGCCATTTACAATATCAAGAGCAATCCCCCGAAAGAAGACGGCACGTGCAAACTCTGTGATCACCAGACCATTCAACGGGATGATGAAACCGAAGAGGCGATTACGAATCGTCTGGAAACATACAATTTAAAAACAGCGCCGCTGATCGGTTTTTATGAAAAGGAAGGGCTGCTGAAAACGTTCCTATCTCTTTCTTCCAAAGATACGGTAGCTGAAATTAAAAAAGCACTGAAGACCTGAACTCAATAATTCAATGATTGAGTATGAAAAAGAGCTGAATCCGGAACAATACCGAGTTGTCACAGAAGAAGGCGGGCCGCTTCTTGTTCTTGCGGGAGCAGGGAGCGGTAAAACGCGGACGCTGACTTACCGGGTCGCTCGTCTGCTGGAAACCGGCGTCAAGCCGGAAAGTATTCTCCTCGCTACATTTACGAATAAGGCCTCCCGATCCATGCTGAATCGGGTAGAAAGCCTTGTCGATTGCTATACGGGGAAAATAATGGGTGGCACATTTCACTCCATCGCCCATCGCTTTCTCCGCAGCTACGCTTTCCGCCTGGGATATCAAAACAGCTTCTCGATCGTCGACAGCGAGGATGCACGGCAGATTATTGCATCGGCGATGGCCGAATTGAAAATTGATACGAAGCTCACCAAATTCCCCAAAAACAATATCATCGCCGAAATGATCAGCCTGGCGCTGAACACGGAGATTACGCTGGAAGAGGTGATTGCCTCAAGATACCCGTTTTTTCTGCATCTGAGCGCGGACCTTCATCAAATCGCCTGCCGCTATACACAGAAAAAGAAAGACCTCAACGTGATGGATTTTGATGACCTCCTGGCCAACTGCCGCCGGTTGCTTAGGGAAAATCCCGATGTCTTGCAGATCCTGTCGCAAAGGTTTCATCATGTGCTGGTGGACGAATATCAGGATACCAACATCATTCAGGCCGACATGGTCGATCTGTTGGCCTCCGGTCATCGCAATCTGATGGTTGTGGGGGATGATTCGCAAAGTATTTATTCTTTTCGCGGCGCTAATTTCGAGAATATCATCCATTTTCCCGAACGTTATCCCGATTGTAAAATTTTCAAGCTCGAAACCAATTATCGCAGTACGCCGGAAATCCTGCATCTGGCCAATCTGAGTATCAATAATAACGAAAACCAGTTTCCCAAGTCATTGAAAGCCGTCCGCAACGCGGGCATGCGACCGGTCATAGTTTCCGCCGAGAACGTTTTAAAACAGGCGGACTTTGTTGCTCAACGGATTGCCGAATTGTCGCGCAGCGGTGTACCCTTCAGCGAGATGGCCGTTCTCTATCGCGCCCATTATCATTCGATGGAAGTGCAGATGGAGTTTGTAAGGCGCGATATTCCGTTTGACATTCGCTCCGGTATCCGTTTTTTTGAGCAGGCGCATATCAAGGACGTGACATCCTATATGAGGATATTGATCAATCCCCGGGATGAACTGGCCTGGCGCCGGCTTCTCATGATGTATCCCAAAATAGGCAAGGTGACTTTCGAAAAAATCTGGAGCCGGCTTGCCAAACAGGATAATCCGCTGGAGTCGTTCCTGACGGATGCATTTGTCAAAGCCATACCCAAAACAGCGCAAAACGGCGTTGAACAGTGCCGGAAAATCCTGCTGACATTACTTTCGCTGGATGTCCCTGACCGAATACCCGAAAAAATTATCGATCTGCTGTTAAACAAGGGTGACTACCGGACGTATCTTCAGGATAACTATTCCGACGCATCGGCACGCGAAGAGGATTTAATTCAGCTGGGAAATTTTGCCGCCAAATTTGAGCGGATGGATGATTTTCTGAACGAACTGGCGCTGCTCACCAATATGTCTAAAGAGGAAGAGATAGAAGAGCAGCAGGTCGACAAGGTTATCTTAAGCACG
>Ga0351971_1026_pt1 | contig 10769 bp, 12 predicted proteins | sample BONcelFGM3001F11_FD_206746 | JGI IMG/M metagenome (GOLD analysis project Ga0351971, IMG submission 206746) | Enriched cells from coal bed in the Powder River Basin, Montana, United States - BONCAT cells FGM rep2 HSBNCT.FGM.300.1.F11 ...
GCCTTACAGCAATCGCCGCCACCAGGACCCGGTTGCCGAAGCGCCGGCGCTGGTGTTGCGACAACTTCAAGTCGAGTATCCAGGTACGCGGCGAATTGCCCTGCAAGACCTCAACCTGTGCGTCCCGGTGGGCGCACAGGTTGCCCTTGTCGGGGCAAACGGCGCGGGTAAGTCGACCCTGCTCAAAGCGGTTGCCGGGTTGCTGCCCGTGCGACAGGGGAAAATCGAAATCTATGGAAATCCGGTTGGCGCCTGTCACCATCGGGTCGCGTATCTGCCACAGCGCGGTGAGATGGACTGGCGCTTTCCCATCTCGTTGCGCCGGCTGGTGGTGACCGGGCGTTACGTGCATCTGGGTTGGTTCCGCCGTCCATCCCCCGAAGACATTGCCATCGCCGATGCTCAGATCGAACAACTGGGGCTGACGCCGCTGGCCCACCGGCAGATCGGGCAGCTTTCCGGCGGGCAGCAGCAGAGGGCCTTGCTGGCGCGGGCGTTAACCCAGGAAGCCGACCTGTTGCTGCTGGATGAGCCGCTGAACGCGGTCGATGCGGACACGCGCCTTCTGATTTCTGACGTTTTGAACCGTTTACGGCAGCAGCGCAAAACGGTGCTGACGGCGACCCACGATCTTGGGCGGCTGGAAAGCGATTTTGATGGGGCGCTCTACCTGGCAGAGGGGCGCGAAATCGATCCGCCGCCGGGCGCATTTATCGGCTTGAGGGTAGGGACGCTGTCATGATCGAATGGTTGAGCGCACCGTTTCAGTTCGGTTTTATGCAAACGGCGTTGGCGGCGGCGGTTCTGGTGGGGGTGTCTTGCGCCAGCATCGGCGTGTACGTCGTCTTACGGCGGATGGCCTTCATTGGCGATGCGCTCTCGCATACCGTGCTGCCGGGGCTGGTCGTGGCTTATCTCAACCAGTGGCATTTGTTTGCGGGCGCGCTGGTCGCCGGGGTGCTCACAGCGGTCGGTATTGGCTGGTTATCTCGCCGCGAAGAAGTGCGCGAAGACACCGCGATTGGTATTATGTTCACCGGCATGTTCGCGCTGGGCATTCTGCTCATCAGCACGGTGCGCTCATTTCGTGACCTGACGCACATGCTCTTTGGCAACATTCTGGGTGTGACACAGGATGATCTGGCGATTATTGCCGTCATGACGGTAGCGACACTGGTTCTGTTGTGGTTGTTCCATAAAGAACTGGAACTGACCTCGTTTGACCCGACCTACGCTCAGGTGATCGGCCTGCGCGCCGATGTCCTGCGCTATTTGCTGCTCATTCTGTTGGCGTTTACGGTTGTCAGCAGCATCCAGGTCGTCGGCGTCGTCATGACGAGCGCCTTGCTGATTACCCCGGCGGCGGCGGCGGCGCTGCTGACCAATCGCCTGCAACGGATGTTCCTGATTGCCGTCGTCATTGCGACCGTATCGGGACTCGTCGGGTTGTATGCATCCTTCTATGCCAACGTCTCGTCGGGCGCGTCGATTGTCCTGGCGAGTACCGCCTGCTTTGCGGCCGCCTGGGTCGTCCATGCCATCCGACACCGCGGCACAGCGATGACGCAATGACGCATCTCGTTGCCATTACCGGGGTTCGCCATGCGCCCAAGACGGCGCTGGCGCAAGCGCTCATCGACCAGTTAGCGTCTGGCGGCCATGATGTCACGCTACTCGATAACGGCGAGGTGCCGTTTGAAGTCGACAGCGTCACACGTCAACGGCTTGCGGGAGGCTGCGTGTGCTGCTCGCTGGCTGGCTCGCTGCTGCCGGTGGTCTGGCGACTGAAAAGCTCGTATGCCATTTTGATCACGAGTGCGATGACGGACCCGGAAATCCTGGACCGGCTTTTGAAGACCTTTCGGGGAACGCACATACACGTGAAGACCTTCGCCGTGATCGACGGCGATACAGTCGTGCGATTTTCGCATCTGGCGCGGAAGCTGCACTTTTACTCAACGGTGGTTTTCGATGAGCCATTCGACTTTTCCGAGGTAGGTAATGCCATTTTATGAGTATCGCTGTCAGGAATGCGGCGCGGTGTTCGAGCAACGGCGCTCGATGGCGGATGCCGATAAAGCGTCGGCCTGCCCCTCCTGCCGCAGCCTGCTGACGAACCGGAGCATCACTGCCGCGACGATGATCGGCGGCAGTCGTCCAGTGGAAGCCCCACAGCCGTCCGCCAGCCGCAGAGCGCACCGCGCCGGTTGTGTCTGCTGCCGACCAGTGCGTACATGATTCTGGCGGGATGCTGATGACCGTGCTGGGGAGTTTCAGCATCCGAGGACTGCCTGACAAGCTGATACACCCGCGCTGATCGCCATGACGACGAGTTGAAGTCAAGCTATCGCTGTAGATAGTCGGTATAGGGAATGCCCTGTACCAATTGCATCCGTTTCCAGGCGGCGAACTCCAGCAGCTCGCTCGACAAGGTGCCTTGCGCGACCGCGTAGTGATGGGGGTGGCCCGTAACCGTCAGTGTGTTGACGAGGTCCCACGGTTTGATCGGCGTCTGATTTAACCTGAAGTCAGCAAACCAGCCGCGCGTGCCATCGAAGCCTTTGCTGGGCCGTTCGACGATATTGGCGTCCAGCACCAGCAGCTCGGTCGCGTTGGCATTGACGTAGGTGATGGTCGCCTCTTGCGGCGCGAATACGAGATCGCCGGCAACGCCGAACGCGGTATCGCTTTTACGGCCAATGGTGGTGTGGTCGACCCACCTAACGCCGTCCTGGTTGGCGAAATGCCGTGGCGAGACCCCGCAGTGCCACAACAGCATGGCCGCGTTGTCTGGGTCGAAGGCCGCCATGTCCAGCAGCGTCGATGACCCCGGCTTGCTGTTTAGCAGGTTCAGCAGCAGCATACTGACCGAACCGAGCACGTCGCCCTCGCAGGCCGACGCGATGCCGTCCTCGCTGCCCAGCCAGCTATAGGCCATGCACGGCACAACCTTGTAGCTCGACTGGATTTCCGGCCAGCAGGCGACCGCCAGCGAATCGTAGCCGTATTCCCGTGCCATCTGTTGGAGCGCCAGGTAGACGCGCGTCACCCGCTCGAACGCACCTTCAGCGGTCACGGTGACCGCCGAAGCCGCCCCGCGAATGGCCTGCGCGGTCGCCTGTACCGTCGCGGTATCCATGCCTTGCGCGCGCTGAACCAACTCGTCGAGCGTGTGCGGCATAATCGAAACACCCAGCCGCTGTTTCAGCGCGTCGGCGTCGAATTCCATGTTCATGAAGCCGGGAACCAGCCCGCCGATCCAGCCGATTTTCGCCCGCGCCATATTCTTCACGGCAGTCAGGGCGCGTACCGTGACGGCAAAGCGGCGCTGAAACTCATCGGTTTCGACGTGGCCGTAGAACCACTTGAACGGGATGTCTTCGTCGGCAAGCGTGCGTTTGGCAAGGCTGGCAAAGTGGCCCAGCGATACGAAGGAATGCAGCCTGACATCGCCTTCGCTGTGCGGGTCGGGGGTTCCCCACAGCCCCAGGTGCGGCACACTCCGCGCCAGCGGCGGAAGCTGTTCGCCCATGCTGCACGCCGAGGTTTGCAGCAGCAGGAAATCGACCTGCTGTTCGGCCATGAAGCGGGCGGCCTGTTCGGCGGCTTCGATGCTGTCGATAGCTCCGGCGACCGGGATGAGGTCAAAGTCGAGCGTTTCAGCCAGCCGGAGCAGACCATCAATCGCGCGCTCGCGCTGGCGATATTCGTTGGCGTAATAGCTCGCCAGCGACGTGCCGACGAAGCCGACGCGGAGCTTATGCTTCATCAGGGTGGCCTTCCTGCCAATAGCTGTTCATTGCCGCAAACATCACCGCCACCGAGCGCGCCCCCGCGTCGACGTGGCCGATGGCGCGCTCGCCGGTGAAGCGGGCGCGGCCGTGTCTGGCGACCATAACGCTGGTTGACTCGGCGCCTTCCTGGGCGGCGCGGGCCGCCTGCGCGAATGAGTCCGGCAGACTGGCGGCATCCGAGAAGGCCTGGACTGCCGGGTGCAGCGCGTCGATCATTGTCTTGTCGCCGACCTGCGCTTTGCCGCGCTGCACGATCCCGGCGAGCGCGGCCTGCCACATGGCTTTCAAGTCGTCATGCGTCAACGCGGGCCTGTCTTTCACAGCCACGGCGGCGCGTAGGAACAGGCTGCCGTATAACGCGCCCGATGCGCCGCCCATGCGGTTGAGCAGCGACTGCGACGTGACCTGCAAAACGGCTGACGGCGTTGGTGTTTCGAGCTGGCCCACTTTGTCGGCGGCATCGGCAAACGCGATGCTGAGCGCCGTGCCGTGGTCGCCATCGCCCAGCGCCGAGTCGAGCGCGTTTAGCTCGTCGCGAGCCGCCGTAATCGCACGGTCGATGGCGCGGATCAGGTCGGTCAGATCATGCGCGGTAAGGTCGCTCATGCGCCCAACATCCTGACGAAAGCGCCGTTTGCCGGTGCGTCCCATAGCCGCTTAAGCTGGTCGTCCACGCGGCAGAGCGACAGGGCGAAACCGGCCATCTCCTGCGTCGTCGCGTACTGGCCGATCCACGACTTGTACAGCCTGATTCCCTCGGCGTCGAGCCGTTCGGCGACGCGCCGGAACAGCACATACAACTCCATCAACGTCATGCTGCCGCTGTTGTTCAGGCACACCAGCACTTCGTCGCCTGCCTGAAACGGCAAATCCTCGATGATCGGCGGCAGCATCAGGTCGATGGTCGCGTCAGCGGTGGTGACTTTCTGACGGCCCATGCCGACTTCGCCGTGAACGCCCATGCCGATCTCAAGCTCGTCGTCCGGCAGCTCAAACATGATGTCGCCCGTGACCGGGTGCGCGAATGAGGTCAACGCCAGCGCCAACGTGCGTGTATGGTCGCGGACTTTCTCCGCCAGCGCCTTGCATTCGGCCAGCGACGCGCCGGTTTCGGCATAGGCGCCGAGCAGCTTCCAGACGAAGAACAACCCGGCTGTGCCCCGCCGCATCGGCTCGCTGCCCTTCGGCGCGCTGGAGATGTCGTCGTAGAGGACGACCATGTCGACGTTCGCGAGGCCTTCCAACTCGGCCAGCTCAAGCGCCATTTCGGCGTTCATCAGGTCGCCCGCGTGGTGTGAAACACACAGCAAAACGCCCGCGCCGTGATCGGCTTCACGAATGCCTTCGAGAATGCGGTCTGGGCCGGGGGCGGCGAAGATTTCGCCGGGGATGTTCACGTCGAACAGCCCTTGACCCACGAGGCCGATCATGGCCGGTTCGTGGCCGCTGCCGTTGCCGATGACCAGCCCGACCTTGCCCGCCGCTTTCGGCGTCCGGCGCACGATCAAACCCGAGTCAGTCAGCCGGACGGTGTCGCTATAAGCGCGGGCGAATCCTTCCAACATTTCGGCGACGATGTTCTCCGGGCGGTTGAGCAGCTTCTTCTTGCGAACAGACATCAGTCCTCCAGCGGGACAAACCGCATCAGGTGCAGCGGGTGAAAGACGGGTTCGTCGCGATAATCGACGCGCACCCGCATTCCGATGGACACCGACTCCGGCGGCGCGACCAGAATGTGCGGAAACAGGGTCGATGCGCCATCCAGCAGCACATAGGCCAGCACATACGGCGTCGCCAGCGCGTCGACATCCGGGTTGGAACCGGGCGAAAAGTGCAGGATCGAAAACGTCTCGACCGTTCCGACTCCAGGTAGCTCGACCCATTGCGTAATCTTGTGGCAGGCGGGGCAGAGCGGGCGCGGCGGCGCGTAAGTGCGGTCGCAGTTCGGACAGCGCGTCGCCATGAAGCGGCGGTTTTCCAGCTCGACAAAAAAGCGCGACGGTTTGCCGAGGCTGTGGGTGTAATGCTGCGTCATCTCCAGCGTTAGCCGCTCGACCAAACGGAAGTCGGCCCACGGGTCGGGTACTGTGGCCCACGACGGCTGTACGTGCTGGACATCTTTTTTGCTGGTCACGTTCGCCATTTAGTCCCGCCGCTCGAAGATATTGACCACCGCAATCGTGCCGATTCCGGCGTGGGTGTCGGTCAGGCCGCGCCGCGCTCCGGCGACCTGGCGGCGCGGGTCGACCTCGCCCCACAACTGCCGGGCGATTTCGACCGCCTGAACGATGCCGGTCGCGCCAACCGGCGCGCCGCGCCCCAGCAAACCGCCGCTCGTGTTCACCGGCAGATCACCGTCCAGATCGAACAGGCCGTCCGCGATGCGCGGGCCGCCAGTGCCAGGAGCGACAAAACCCAGGTCTTCGACCGCTTGAATCTCGACGCCGCTGTAGCTGTCATACAACTCGGCCACGTCGATCTGCTTTAGCGGCGTACTGATGCCAGCCATTGCGTAGGCTTGCGCGGCGGCGGCCTGCTTGGCGCGAAAGTTGCTCAAATGCGGGTAGCGGTCGCCCAGGCGCATGGTGTCGGTGGCGCAGCCTGTGGCGGCGAAGTGTACCGGCGGGCGCTGGCGGAATTTTTCGCTGTGAGCGCGCGCCCAGTCTTCCGTCGCCAGCAGAATCGCTGCCGCGCCGTCGCTTAACAGGCTGCAATCGAGCAGCTTGTAAGGCTCGGCAATCGGTCGCGACGTCAGAACATCGTCTATTGTGATGTCCATCGGCTTCTGAGCAATCGGGTTAAAACGGGCGTTGGCGCGGTTGCGGACGGCGACATGAGCAAAGTGTGCTTCGGTCGTGCCATAGCGCTGCATGTGCGCGCGCATCATCGCCGCGTAGAAGCCGGTGTAGGTTCCGCCGATCATCATCTCCCAGTCGAAGTCCGCCGACAGCGCGAAGAGCTGGTTGGCGGTTTTCGAGGAGACGCTGCGCCCATTCATTTCGCCGCCGTAGACCAGGATCGAGTCGCATAGGCCGCTCTGAAGATGCGCCCAGGCGGTACGCAGCGCCAGCGCGCCGGTCGCGCCGCCGCCTTCGATGCGTACGGTCGGCATGGGGGTCAGGCCAATATGGTCGTGCAGGACGGCGGCCAGCGTCATTTGCCGGTTGAAGTGGTCGCTTTCGTAGCTCGCCAGCCCATGCTGCACTGCGCTCAAATCGGCGACCGCGGCATCGGCCAGACAGTCGAGTACGGCCTCGGTCACGAGGTCGCGTATATTGCTGTCGATCCGGTCAGCGGCGAACGGCGTGACGCCGACACCCACCACGATGGGAACACGCGCCATCAGTCGGCCTCCGGGTAGGTGGCATACCACTGCGGCGTCACCGGCTCGCATTGGATGACGTCTGTCCACGGCCGTCCGCTGGCGGCGATGTCTGCCAGCCGTTGAAGCCGCTCGCGACCGGTGGTGTCCAGCCAACGCTGGCGTTCGGCGGCATCGGTCAGTCTGACGACCTCGCCCCAGACCGCGCGTCCGACAATATAACCCGACGCGCCGCCGGCGCAGGCGATTTCGACCTGTGTACAGAATGTCTCGAACGAAACCCCTGCGCTCAACAACACCCAGGGCTGGTCAAGCGATTCGGTCAGGTGGGCGCAGGCTTCGCGGCAGCGGCCGACGTCGGACTGTAGGGATGGGTGAACGGGAAATTCCAGCTTCAGCACGTCTGTACTCAATGTGGCAGCGCGTCGGGCTGACTCGATGACTCTGTGGGTGAATTGCCCGGCATACTGCGCGGGCGGTTCGCCGATCTCGCACAGAATCGGCTCCGCGTAAAACGGGATGTCGTGGTTGGCGCATTGCTCGCCAACCCGCCGGACGGTGGCGTCCTGCGCGGCTGCGAGGGCAGGGGAGTCGGGATTATCGTAGTAAAATAGCTTGACGCCGTCTGCCCCGGCCCGTTTGATTCTGGCGACGCTCCACTGGGGCAGCAGCTCGACATGCAATGGCATGGGACGGAGCTGATAGTCGGCTTTTTCAAGTTCGACCAGTAGGCCAGTGGCGCCAAGACCCCCGGCGGCGATAGCCTGCGCCGCGCCGTAAATCGGGTCGAGCAGGACGCCGGAGCATTCAGCCGCCAGCGCGCCGACGATCTGCTGCTTCAGCGCGACCATCTGTGCGGGGGTGACGCTTTCCGGCGCATTCGGCTGCATGGCGCGGCGCAAGGCGTCCTGATGGTCGAGCGCCAGGATGGTGAAATGGCCGCTGCGCGTGGTTGCCCGCTGCAACGCGCGGGTTTTGCCGACGCTCACTCTATGCGCGGTCATTCGTACCGTATCCAGACACTTTTGACCTGCGTGTACAGGTCCATCGCCTCTTTCCCCATCTCGCGCCCGTAGCCGCTCTGCTTGTAGCCGCCAAACGGCGAAGCGGCGTCGGTGTTGCCCCAGGTGTTAATCCAAATGGTGCCGGCTTGCAGGCGCGCCGCCAGCCGGTGCGCGGTGGAAAGGTCGCGTGTCCAGAAGCCTGCCGCCAGCCCGGAAGGTGTGTCGTTGGCGCGGGCCAGAATCTCATCCGGCTCATCGAACGGCAGCGCGCAGACGACCGGCCCAAAGATTTCCTCGCGCATGATTTTCATGTCGTCGCGCACGTTGACGAAGATCGTCGGCTCCAGAAAGTAACCTGCTGCCAGATCGCCGCCCATGCGCCGCCCGCCGATAATGGTGCTGCCACCTGCCGCGTAGCCATCCGCGATGTAGCCGCTTATGGTCTGCAACTGCGTGTCGCTGATGACCGGCCCAAGCTGAGACTGCGCCTGTTCCATGCCTTTGCCGACGCGAATTTTCTGGGTTTCGTCGGCGACGCCTTCCAGAACGCGGTCGAAGACGCTGCGCTGGATGTAGAGCCGCGCCCCGGCGGTGCAGGATTGGCCGTTGTTGCCAAAGGCCGCCCAGGTCGCGCCGGTGATGGCCTGTTCTAAATCGGCGTCGGCGAAGATGATGTTCGGCGCTTTGCCGCCCAGCTCCAGCGAGACGCGCTTGAGCGTGGCCGCCGAGCTGCGGACGATGGTCCGCGCCACGCCCGCGCTGCCGGTGAAGCCAATCTTGTCGACGCCGGGATGCTCGACCAGCGCCGCGCCGGCTGTTTCGCCGAAGCCGGTGACGACGTTAAAAACACCGGGCGGAAACCCGGCTTCTTCGAACAACCGCGCCAGATACAACGCGCTCAGCGGCGTTTGCTCGGCGGGCTTCAGGATGATGCAGTTCCCGGCAGCCAGCGCCGGGGCGATCTTCCAGGCCGCCATCAGCAGCGGGTAGTTCCACGGTACGATCAGGCCGCAGACGCCGACCGGCTCACGCAGCGTGTAGTTGAACATGCCGGAGGCGCTGACCGGGATAGTCGCGCCTTCGGTCTTCGTCACCCAGCCGGCATAATAACGGAAGTGGTCGGCGGAGGAGGGCACGTCGACTGTTTGCGTGACCGACACGGGACGCCCGTTGTCGAGCGAGTCGAGCTGGGCGAGAATGCCGCCGCGCTCTTCCATCAGGTCGGCCAGCCGCCAGATCAAGCGGCTGCGCTCGGAGGCTGTGCGCCGCACGTGCCAGTCGCCGCTGTCGAAGGCGCGCCGCGCCGCCCGCACCGCCAGGTCGATATCTTCGGCGCTGCCGGCCGGAACGTTCGCCAGCAGTTGGCCGCTGGAGGGGTCGTGGGTCGGCAGGGTTTCGCCGCGCACCGGCGCGACCCAGCGCCCGCCGATGTAGAGCTTCAGCTCGCTGCTCAGGAAAGCGCGGACTTCCGGCAGCACGTCGACGTAGGTGTGAGGGAAGCTGAGTTCTGCCATCATGCGACCTGCTCCACCAGCGCCAGCGCGACCTCAAACACGCTTTCGTTGGCGCGGTTCAGCGCTTCAAGCCCGCCTTCCGGCAGCGGGTCCAGGAAGCGCCGCCCGCGCGTCAGGTCATCCCAGACCACCACCATCGAGACGGTGTCCATGCCAAAGTGCCGCGCGGCGGCAAAGGTCGTCGCCGTCTCCATTTCCACCGACAGCAGCCCGGCGCGGTTCCAGGCTTCCATCATCTGCGGCGTCTCGGTGAACAGCGATGACCAGGTGACGTGCGGGCCGCGATAGGTCGTATGACCGCGTCCATTCAGCAGCGCCTGCGCCCGTTCGATCCATACCGGCGACCCGGTGACCGCGTCGGGCGGGCCGTAGAGATGGGCGACGCCGTCACGGCAGAAGGCGACTTCCGGCAGGATGATATCGCCCGGTTTGAGGTGCGACTGTAAGCCGCCGCAGGTGCCGATCTGTACGGCCAGTTTCGCGCCGAGCGCGCCGAAGAGGTGAATAATCTCCGAGGTGCGCGGCGCGCCATAAGCCATGCAAAAGACGACCTTTTTGTCTTTCCAGCGGCCCCAGTGGATGTCCGGGAACGCCAGCTCGCGCACGCCCGTCAGGTAGCCCAGCCGCCAGTCGGTGCGCTGCTGCCGCCACCAGCTTCCCTCGACAATCACCGCGTCGGGAATGTCGGCGGCGTCGAGCTGCATGGCATCGAGCCACTCGGCCCGCGAAATGTCCATCATCGAACGGAACTGCATCACGCTCATTTGTCCTTCACGACAACAACACCATTGCGCCGTCTTCCGCCGCCAGATGCAGCGAGAACTGCGCGCCGCCAGCTTGCGTCACGCTGACGGACTGCCCGCTGAACAGTTCGCGGGCTGAGGTCACGCCGGCTGCCGCCGGAACTGTAATCGTCACGTCGATGGCGCTTTCGCCCTCGTTGTTGACGAGGATGGCATGTACACCATCGTACGACAGCAGGTGCGCGTCGACGCGTTTTTGCGCATATTCCTGCTCAGGGCTTGTGACGAGCACGTCTTTTTCGACGCCTGACAACTTCATCAGGTTGTCGAAGAAGCGGCGCAGGGCAGGGTCGCGCATCTCCCAGTAGGCGATGTCGAGCTGAGTCGCCACC
>Ga0351971_1217_pt1 | contig 10660 bp, 8 predicted proteins | sample BONcelFGM3001F11_FD_206746 | JGI IMG/M metagenome (GOLD analysis project Ga0351971, IMG submission 206746) | Enriched cells from coal bed in the Powder River Basin, Montana, United States - BONCAT cells FGM rep2 HSBNCT.FGM.300.1.F11 ...
CAAGAGGCCCGACAGGGAGCAGATAATGAAGCTGCGGGATGAAGAAAAGATCAAGCTGGATGCCATTGAAAAGAAATACGGTGCCAAGTATCCCGATTTCTTCAAGGTTACCGGGGAGATTCGCAAGGAAAGAATGGAACGGATGAAAAACGATCCCAAGTTTGGCAAGATGAAAGGGAATATGGGCAAGGACGATCCCAACAGGGCCAAGCTCGTGGAATCTATGAAGAAATACAAGGACGACCCTGAATTCAAGAAGATGATAGAGGAGAGAAGGGCCGCATCCCTTTCCCTGAGGCAATACAGAAACCAGATGAAGGCCGAGGGCAAGAAGATGGAGCCTGAAGAGCTGAGCAAGCGGGTGAAGGCACACCAGGATCAGATGAGCGCCATTGAAAAGAAATACGGAGCCAAGTTTCCCGATTATTTCAAGGCTGTGAAGGAGATTGAAAAGACCTCCGGCCCCCACCACATGATGAAGATGGAATAAAGCTTATTCCAGCCTCTCGCCCGGCTGGGGACGGCTCCCCAGCACGAAGGCCCAGCCGCTCATAGGGGCTTTCCCCTCGGGCTGAACCTGGGTAAGTGTCAGGGCTCCCTCTCCACAAGAGACGCGGAGCCCTTTGTTTTTCTCGATGCCTGCAATGGTGCCGGGCGGCAGGCTCTCTCCCTCGGCGTGGGCAGCCACGTCGGCTTTCAACACTTTTATGGTTTTGCCCCGAAGCGTGGTGAAGGCTCCCGGCTTGGGGTTGAATGCCCGGATCCTGTTTCTGCAGCGTTCTGCCGTTTCGCCCCAGTCGATTCGTCCATCTTCCCTGGTGATCTTGGGTGCCCAGGACGCCTGGCCGTTGTCCTGGGAAATGCTTTGGGCTTCCCCCTTTTCCAGGGAGTCCAGGGCTTCCAGCAGCACGCCGGCAGAATCCCTGGAAAGGCGCTCCCTCAGGCTGCCTCCTGTTTCGTCTTCCCCGATTTCCATGTCCTTTTGGAATATGACATCCCCCGTGTCAAACTCCCGGTCGATCTTGAATACTGATATGCCCGTGGACTTTCTGCCATCCAGGATGGCGCACTCGATAGGGCTGCAGCCCCTGTACTGGGGCAGCTTTGACGGGTGCAGGCAGATGCATCCCTTTTGGGGGCGGCAGAGAAAATCCTCCGGCAGCAGCCGGCCATAGGCGACCAGCACCACGATATCAAAGTCCAGGCGGCTTATCTCCTGGCAGAACTTTGCCCCCTTCAGGCTTTTTGGCTCCATTACGGGAATTCCCAGCCTCTCGGCGGCTATCTTGACGGGAGTGGGGGATACTTTCTTCCCCCTGCCTCTTGGCTTGTCGGGCTGGGTAACTACCGCCGCCACCCTGTGCCTTTCTGCCAGGGCTTCCAGGGAGGGCACTGCAAAGTGGTCTGTCCCCAGGAAAAGAATGTTCATTTATCCACCTGCCGCAAAAATGGCCTGCTGCTGCTCCTGGGCAAGCTGGTAAGCCTTGATGACAACCTTCCGGGCATCGGGGGCCTTTCCAGAGTCTTCTTCCCCGCCTTCTTCATCCTCCCCGGCCTCTTCCTCCTCCGCCTTGGGCTCCCATACGCTGATTGCCTTGTCGGTAAACAAGATGCCGTCCAGGTGATCTATTTCATGCTGAATGCACCTGGCCAGGAGTCCTTCCGCTTCCTTTTTGAAGTATTTGCCGTCGGGCCCCATGGCCTTTACGGTGATGGTTTCGGGCCGTTCCACCTCGCCCTGAAGCCCGGGCACCGACAGGCATCCTTCTACGTCAACGCAGCTTGTTTCTGATGTGGCAATCACCCTGGGGTTTATCATCTTGAAAAGCCCCTGGCCGTCGCCCACGTCCACCACGACGAATCTCTTATTGACCCCCACCTGGGGGGCGGCAAGGCCGATGCCGTTCACGCCGTACATGGTTTCGGCCATGTCGTCCATCATAAGAAGTATGATGGGGTCCGGCTTTTCCACTTTTCTGCTTTTCTTGCGAAGAACGGGATCTCCGTCGTGCCTGATTCGTAACAATGCCATAAAACACTCCGTCAAAGATTTATTGCCATTCTAAAAATGGCGAAACATAATCCGGACTTACCTTTGCCTGCAGGAAAGGCTTCCGCCGTGAATATTCCGTTATGGACTTATTGAAGTTACTATATAAGGTATCTTATTCAATTATCACAGCATTCAGCCCTTCCTTCTATGACTATTATTCCGATCCTGCCATATCCCCGGGCCGGGGGGCAGTGGGGGAGGGGCCAAAAACAAAAGGGCGGGAGATTTCCCGCCCCGTGCTTTCGTGCAAGACCAGGGGACACGTATCCGGCCTGGCTTCCACCCTTTGGGGTGCTTACTTCTTGGTGCCCGGATCCTTGTAGGTAATCTCGTATTGGAAAGAATCCGCCATTATCTCAATGTTGGAAGGATTGACCCAGTAATAGTCCGTCTTGCCCGTGGAGGCTCCACCGTTCATTCCGCCAATCTCCAGGCGCTTTGTCCACAGGGACTTGTTGTAGCCGTCGCAAATCTTGAAGACGATGACCACTTCCGACAGCTTCTTTTCGGTGGTGTTGGCGAAGAGAACGCTGCCTCTTACCTCGCCGCTTCTGAAATCGTAAAAGAAATCGTTCTTGGGGGTAATGGCGCTGTCTTTCAGCTTGCCGGCAGGGCCGTCGAACTTGACCAGCTTGGCCTCCCCATCCTTGGTGTCTGTTGCGCCCTTGTCAGGGCTTGCCTGGTCGGGGGGGGTGTCCTTGGCGGGAGGGGTTTTGTCGTCCTTTGGTGTCTTGTCGGCGGGGGGGCTCTGCCGCCTCCCTGGATGGGGGTATGCTGGAAATGTCGAAGAAATCGTAGGCATTTACCGACGGAGAAAAACGGTTGGCAAGGCCCAGGGCTCCCGACAGATTCAGCGCCAGGACGTAATTCTTTCCACCCATTTTGAAGGTGTGGGCATTAAAGGCATTTCCCCTGTAGGAATACTGGGCAGGCACCTGGGATACGGCCGGCCCCTGGCCGCCCCCTTCGGTTATGGCCAGCACCTGGCCGTTCAGCTTCCAGGAGTAGCCCCCGGTGCGCAGGAACTTTTCCAGCTCCACGTAGAGGTTGCCGTTGGTAACTATGCCTGTCCCGATGGCTTTGTTCTTCACATATACGGTTGGTGCCGCTGCCCAGGAAACGGACAGCACCCCAGCAATAATCAGGAGGGTAATGACCGGCACCAGTCTTTTTACTTTCATCCCGCTCACTCCTTGAAGAAAAATGTAGCCGTATGGCGGCTCTAAATACTTTGACAAGGCTTCCCCTTAACCTTCTTTTGCCATCATCCAAGTTGTCGAAAAGAGGAGGGAAATATTTTTTCCCTCCTGTGGGATGGCAATCACAGCATCGACAATGGATCCACGTCCACCGAGAATGCCACCCCCGCCGGGGGCGGGAGCCTTTCTGCCACTGCTTTCACCACTGCTGCCATCTGTTTCACTTTTTTCCCTTTCAGTGTAACGTGCCAGCGGTAGCGGGATTTTATCCTGGACAGGACGCAGGGGGCCGGCCCCAGCACCGCAATGAAATGGCTCTTCAGCTTCCTGCTCCTCAGCCCGTCAGCCAGCGACAGGGCATATTCCCTCACCCTGTCGTCGCTGTCCCCGGTGAAGAGCAGGTTGATCAGGTGGGCAAAGGGAGGATAATTCAGCTTCTGCCTGTTGCCCGATTCCCACTGGAAAAACTCCCGGTAGTCCTGCTTCATCACCGACTGGATGACGGGGGAGTCGGGGTTGAAGGTCTGGATTATCACCTTTCCCACCCGGTCCCTCCGCCCTGCCCTCCCCGCCACCTGGGTCAGCACCTGGTAAGTTCTCTCCAGGGAGCGGAAATCGGGCAGGTAAAGGGAAACGTCCGCCAGTATCACCCCCACCAGGGTAACCCCCGGAAAATCCAGGCCCTTGGCTACCATCTGGGTGCCGATAAGCACCGACGCTTCTTTTCTGGCAAAGCGGGAAAGCAGCTGGTAATGGGCATCCCTGCCCGACGTGGTGTCTCTGTCCATCCGTATGTGGGAAATATCGGGGAACAGCTGCAGCAGCTCTTCCTCCACCCTCTGTATGCCTGCCGACACGGGCTCTATCTTCACCCCCCTGCAGATGGGGCAGACATCGGGGGCTTCCCGTCGGTAGTCGCAGTAGTGGCACTTGATGGCCTTCTCCGCCTTGTGAAACTTGAGGGTGATGTCGCAGTACGGGCAGCGGATGACGTTGCCGCACTCCCGGCACAGGATGAAGGCGGAAAACCCCCGGCGGTTCATAAAGAGGATTGCCTGCTGATCCTGCGCCAGCACAAGCTTTAGCTCGCCCTTCAGGGTTTCCCCGATAATCGCCCTGCTCCTGTCGGCGGGCAGGTCTTTTTTCAGGTCCACCACTTCAATCTCCGGCAGCACCGATGCCCCGATTCTCCTGGGAAGGCTCAGGTACTGGTATTGTCCCTTCTCCGCCCAGTGAAAGACCTCCAGGGATGGCGTGGCGCTGCCCAGTATCACCAGGGCATTGTGATGCATTGCCCTTTTGACCGCCACCTGCCTGGCGTGATAGCGGGGATCGCTCTCCTGCTTGTAGGAAGACTCGTGCTCTTCGTCCACAACTATGATGCCGATGTTTTCCAGGGGGGCAAACACGGCAGACCTTGCCCCCAGCACGACCCTGACTTCCTTGTTCTTGATTTTCCACCACATCTGCCGCCGCTCCCCGTCGGTAAGGCGGGAGTGCAGCACGGCAATGCTTTCGGCAAAGCGATCCCTGAAGCGCTGGATGGCCTGGGGGGTGAGGGAAATCTCCGGCACCAAAACGAGGGCCTCTCTGCCTTCCTGGATGATCTTCTCCACCATCTGCAGGTATATCTCTGTCTTTCCGCTTCCCGTTATGCCGTGAAGAAGCGCCACTGCCGCTTTTCCCTGCCCCGACAGGTGAAGCAGGCTGCCCATGACCTCCTGCTGATCCAGGGTGAGGTCGAGGGTTCCCGTGGCGGCAACGGGGTAGTTATGAAAATACTTCGAGTCGGGAGCGTCGAAGAAGATTTTCAGGTATCCCTTCTTCTCCAGCGCCTTCAGCACGGCGTCGGAAACCCCGGCCCTTTTCAAGAGCTCTGGTGCGGCACGGGCTCCCTGGCCCCGCCCCAGCTCCCGCAACAGCCTCTCCTGGGGGGGAGTAAGCCTGGAAGGGAGGGCGTTTTCATCTGCCGGGTCTTTTTGCAGCAGCACTTTCCTTACCCTGCTCACCGCCGTTTTGCCGGAGCTGTCGGGGCGCACGGGGGCCGGAACAAGCACCTTCAGGGCCGACAGGAAGGAGCAGGCATAATATTCCTCCATCCACCGGGCCAGCCCCAGCATCTCCCTGTCCCAGAGGGACGCGCCTTCAACGGCCTCTTCCACTGCCTTGATGGTAACGTTGCCGGGCATGGAAGGGGGGAAGGGGCTCAGGTCTGACACGTATCCCAGCACGACCCTGTTGTTGAAGGGAACTTTCACCATCCCGCCTATGTATATGCTCTTGGAAAGGTCCGGGGGAACGCCGTAAGTGAAGGGCTTGTTCAGCCTGGCCGTTTGAATGTCGGGATATACCTGGGCGTATGCGGAATACTGCCGGTTTTCCATAACTAAATAAGCTTTCGTTCAACCCGTTATCCTGCCATCTGGATTTCATCCCGGTGGCCCGATCCCCTCCTGGCCGGCAGTGGAAAGGGGGGGGATCACAAGAGGGGGACGAAGGGAATGGTGGATTTTTGTCGAAATATGCCGATATGGGGGCGGATGGGGCCCGGTGGCTCCCGCGGTCTTCAAAACCGTTGCAGGCTTCAAACCCTGGGAAGGTTCGACTCCTTTCCGCTCCCGCCAAAACCCCGTAGCTGCAAGTTCCATCGGGGTTTTTCCATTACCCCGTTACGGTGTGGCAATGGAATCACCCCACAGGGGGGCTTATCTGCCCGCTGGTCAGCCGGCCCGCCTTATCCTGTCGTCGGGGTCGTTCTTCCACGGGCCGCTGCCCTGGAAGTAGTCGAAGAACATCTTCTGGCAGCCCCCCAGGGACTGGAACTCGCTGCCGTCCTTGAACCTGTCCTTCCTGGCGATGCCGTCATCCAAGACCACGGAATATTCCTTTTCCGGGTCCAGGAATGAGCCGTCGGGCAGGGTAGTGGAAGTAACCCGGCTGCCGTTGGGCAGGGATGGATCGTATTCGTATTTGAAGCCGGATGGCACGATGACCCCCCTGCCGCCGTCTTTGAGGCGCTCTTCAATCTCGGCCAGCACAGCGCCGCCCTTGACCTTCATCATCACTACCTCTTCCTCGGAAAAAGGCACTGCGGAGAAGAGATCCCGGTATGGCACATCCCCCTGCTTGATGCTGCCCCTCAATTTTCTTGAGCTGCATATCCCGATGTCGGCCCCGGAAGCATCCAGGCAGGAGTCCGCAAATATCTGGTTGAGCTTGCCCGGCTCTTTGTGGCTGAAGCTCAGGTCCTCCAGGGCGGTTCCCATAACTTTGGCACCGATGGTGTTCACCTCGTCCAGGTATGGCTTCAGGATGCCCATCACGCCGGCGTCCGGCTCGATTTCCCCTGCAATTACGGGGATAAGACCGGCTTTGTGGGACACAATCTTCTTTGAGCCGGGGTCAACGTCAATCTGCAGCTTGCCCACGTATTCACCCTGGGAGCCGGCCTGCACGATTATGGTATCCCCTTCCCTGTGCCCGCCGGGAAGCTCAGTGTGGCTGTGGCCGCCTACGATAAGGTCGATGCCGGGCACGTCAGCGGCCAGCTTCTTGTCGTCTTCAAAGCCCAGGTGCGACAGGACGAGGATCAGATCGGCCCCTTCCTCTTTCATCCGGGGCATCTGTTTTTTGAGGGTGGCGGCGGCATCTTCAAACCGGATGCCCTCCAGCTTGGATTCGTCAACGTACCTGGGGGTGGTGGTGGTGTCCAGGCCGATGATGCCCACCCGCACTCCCTTGAGATCCTTGACGATATATGGCTTCACCCCGTCCAGGGTGCTTCCGTCGGACGTCTTGACCACGTTTGCCGCCAGGACGGGCGCATCCAGGCCCTCCACAATGCACTTCAGGGCATCCTGCCCCCAGGAGAAGTCGTGATTGCCAAGCTCGATGGCGTCGAAGCCGATGCTGTTGAAGGCGGCAGCCACCGCCTTGCCCTGGGTCAGGTATGATTCCATCGTGCCCTCGGCTATGTCGCCGGCGTTGAGGGTGAGGGTTCCCTCCGGGTTCTTTGCCCGCTCCCTGTCAACAACGGTCTTGACGTGGGCAAGGCCGCCCACGGGGCCGTCGGGGGTTATCTTGGGGGCCATCTTGGGGCTGACCTGGCCGTGGACATCGTTCATGTGAAGAATGTCAAGCCTGACAGTATTCCCCCCTGCGTTGCCAATGGAAACCGTATCGCCCTGGGCGGCAGGAGATTCCTCTCCGGAAAGGGGCTTGCCGGAAGGCAGGCTGACCGGAATCAGGCCGTTTCGAACATTTCCCACGTCCATAAAATTCACCTGCAAAATCAAATTAACACAGCTATAATACTGCAATAACCTATTTTACCACAAATAAGCCCCCGGGTCATGGAGCTCCATGTAAACAAATTGTTACATTTCTAACAACCTGGAGGGCAGGGGGAGCCTTGCGGGATGTTAACATTTTATCAATGGATGATTCTTCTTTCGGGTGTTAAAATACTATTAGCCGCATAAGCGGGCCTGATTTGTTTTTTGCAGTCATTTTCAAATCGGGTATGGCAGATATATTGGAAAATGGGGAGGATTATATGAAGAGAAGCTTTGCATTTTTGGGAGGATTCATTATTGTCCTGGCAGTCCTGGCCCTTGCCGGCGAGGCACTGGCCAAGGGGCCGACCGATGCCATAGAAGTGCAGGTCGGTGCGCAGAACTCGGGAGCACCCTCCCAGCAGCTTGCTGGAAGATTGGGGCTGCTGTTTGATCACCTGGATGAAACTGTGGGCAAGACATACCTGGGAACTGTTGAAACTCCCATGAAACTGGCGGTTATTGGCTGCTCAGGCATCAAGGCCGGCCAGAAGGTTGAGCTGACAAAGATTGGTGAGCTCCAATACAGGGTCAAATTTGCGGGAAGCGGCCAGGAAAAGATCGTGAAGGTCAAATTTGCAGAATAGGGTTGTTGCAGGGGGATATTTATAAAGAGAGATATTTACAATTTTCCCGGCTGAAAGGAGCAAGATGTCAGGAGAAATTACAGGCAACTATTATTCCGGACCCCTGGAATGGGGCAGAGCTGTCCCTGTAAAAGACCATCTGATAAGTGATCCGGATGATTTTGTGATAACCGGGACAGAAACTGAAAATTCCCGGCCCCTGCTTTATGGCCCCGATGGCAGCGCCGTGTCTTCCGGCCAGAGCAGGAAAGTATCTCTTGCCCTGGGGCTTCTGGGGGGAGTGGGATTTGCCGTTACTGCCATGACAGGCAACACCTCAGTAATGGCCATGGGCTGCGCCCCGGCGGAATTGGTAACCGGCTACGTGGGCCATAAGATTCACACCCGCAAGCTGAATCGAAAAGACAGGCGCAAGATGTTCAAGAAGATAAAAGGAGCGCTGAAGAATCATAAAAAGGGCCATCCCAGGGAGCCTCTACCCACGAACCTGGTGCTTCCTGATGACTATAAGTTCAAAAGCAATACCGGCACTGCAGTGGGAAGAGCCATGTTCATGGCGGGAGCCCTTACTTTGCTGGGCGGCTGCATGGCCGTAGCGTTTATCCCCAACAAATATAACCAGCGCACAAAGAAGCCATTTAACCAGGAGCAGATAGACCAGATAAAGACCCAGCTGAAACCGGGGGATATTGTTCTCACCAGGTCCAGCATGCACCAGACTTTCCATTACTTTCTGAAATCCACCCATGGCCATTTTTACTCTCACGCTGCCACCTACGTGGGTGATGGAAACATCATCGACTCTTACGACAAGCCCGACAGGCAGAACGTTGACACGTTCTTCAAGAAAATGACTGAAATTGCCGTTTTGCGGCCCAGGTATCAGTCGGAAAAGCAGATTGAAGACCAGAATAAATACCTGGAAAAACAGATTGGCAAGCCTTACGACATTTTCTTCCGGACTGACGAAACGGAGACTTTCTATTGTTCCGAGCTTACCGTCCGTGGGATGGAGGCATCGGGAGTGGACGCCAAAATTCCGGGGCACGCCATTTTGGGCCACGCCTACGTGCTTCCCGAAGATTTTAAAAAATCAAAGGATATCGACATGGTAGGCGAATTCCGCTCCAATGACCCGTTTTAATAGAATCAGTTACCAAATATTAGTATCAGGGAGCAAATCAAATGGATTATATTCCGGGCACGCCGGGCCCAAAGGGCTGGTTGACAGAAACCCATCGGGAACGGGAGTGGCGGGAAATTGAGCATTACTGCCTGCCAAAGGAGCAGCAGGACTTTTTTCAGTTTACCAAGCAGGCAGAGGTGCCTGGAAGCAAAATCGGCAGGAGGGACATTCGCACGTTCCTCCTGGACACGACCCTGACAGAAGTCCCCTCGTTAACCAAGGAGTTCACAAAGGAAGAAGTCGATAAGGTGCTCAGCCTTCTCAAGCCAGGGGACATCCTTCTGACCAACGACGACACTCTTCCCGGCCTGCAGCTTGTGGAAAAAGTGGTGGCCCGGTCGGACTTCACCCATGCGGCAATATACGAGGGGAATGGCAGAACCATCGAGGCCGGCGCAGGGGGAGTGGTCAGGGACAACCTGAAAAACAGCCTTACCGGCTCCAAAAAGAACCTGGAGATAATCCGGCCCAACTACAAGACGCCTGAGGATGTGAATGCCGCCCTCAAATATGCCCGATCCCAGCTGAAAAAGCCCTATAATTCCAGCTTTGACCTGTATGACGACAAGAAGATTTACTGCACGGAGCTGGTTCACAATGCCCTGCTGGCAATACCCAACCCCATAAAAACAAACCCTCCTAATAAATTCTTGGGAAAGGATTACCTGGGCCCTGACGCATTCAGGGGGATGGCTGATTCCCAGGTGGTCTATTCCACCGGCTGCAGCTTTACCAAGTCCCAGCTATCCCGCAGCCCCATATATGCGGGGGCTGTTACCGCTTCACTGGTCGGGGGTTTTGCCCTCGGCATGCCGGGGGCCGTTGCCGGCTTCATCGGGGGAGCCACAGCCACAACCTTTATGTGGAAAAAGGGCGAGGAATACTCGAAAATACTGAAAAGCCTGGACAATTTCCCATTGCACCTGACAGAGAGTGATTTTGTGATACCCACATAATAAAACCGCCTCTTCTGCCTGTTGCCTTCCAGGGCTGTCAAATTTGGTTGTTGAGAATTCTTTCGGCGATGTTTGTAATGTGATCGCCGATTTTTTCATAATTGGACAGCAGATCCTGGTAGATGATGCCCAGGTCGGGATGGCAGTTGCTGACGGTGAGGCGCTGGGTGTGGGTGTCCCGGTACTCCTTGTACATCTGGTTGACCTTGCCCTCCCGCTTGATGATGTGCTTTGCGGTGTGCTTGCTCAGGGTGTTGAGGGCCTCTATCAGGTCGGTCAGCATGTCCAGGGTCTCGGTGCCGATGTTCTTGATTTCCTTCAAGGCGTCTTCACTCAGGTTGATTT
>Ga0351971_1219_pt1 | contig 10521 bp, 5 predicted proteins | sample BONcelFGM3001F11_FD_206746 | JGI IMG/M metagenome (GOLD analysis project Ga0351971, IMG submission 206746) | Enriched cells from coal bed in the Powder River Basin, Montana, United States - BONCAT cells FGM rep2 HSBNCT.FGM.300.1.F11 ...
ATTGGCACAGAACGCCCATCTCAAACGGCTTCTGTACGAAACCCCGGTTCTTCTCCTTCAGTAGCGCTGCGGCGACGCCGTCCTCACTGAAGCCGGATGCGTACATCACCTTCACGTCCGGGTTGAGTTCCTTGAGCCGCCGGTTGACCTCCGCACCATCCATCCCCGGCATCATAAGGTCGAGCACGACGCAGTCAATTTCAGTCTGGTGTTTCCTGTATAGTTCAACGGCTGCGTTCCCGTTATCCGCAAGAAGTGGCTTGTAGCCATTCTTCGCCAGCAGTTTTCCCGCCAGCTCAAGGAGTCGCACTTCATCGTCTACAACCAGAATCGTCTCATTTCCTCCGAGAGGTTTCTTATCGGCAATCTCATCAACATGCACTGCCGAGTCTTCGGCAATCGGCAGATACATCTTAACGCAGGTGCCCTTGCCGGGTTCGCTGTATATGTGCAGATGCCCGTCGTGCGATTGAATGATGCCCTGAGTTACCGAAAGCCCAAGGCCAGTGCCTTTGCCCACACCCTTGGTGGTGTAGAACGGTTCAGTTATCCTCGTCAGAATTTCCTTCTGCATTCCTATGCCGGTATCAGTTACCTGTATAAGACAATACCTACCATCAAGTTTCTGGCCGCAGTCCCCGCAGATGCCATCAGGCAATTGCACTTCTTCCGCTTCTATAACCAGCGGACCGCCGTTGGGCATGGCATCCACGGCATTATTGCAGATGTTAATAAGCGCCTGGTGTATCTGGTTCGGGTCGCATTTGATGACAATCTTGTCCTTCACGACGGCCTTGAGTTCAATGCTCTTTGGGATGGTGCGGATGAGCATCCCCTTCAGGTTGTCGATGATTTTGCTCGCCTCAACAACCGCGACGGATACCTTGTCCCTTCTCGCAAAGGTCAGAAGCTTCATCGACAGTTCCCGCGCTTTCATTACTGCTTCGATTATGGTTTGCAGTTCCTCTCGGGCAGTGGAATCCTCATCTATTTCCATCTTCGCAAGTTCCGTGGCGCCCAAGATAACCCCGAGCATGTTGTTGAAGTCATGCGCCATGCCGCCTGCAAGCTGGCCGACCGCTTCCATCTTCTGGGATTGCAGAAGTTGTGAACGGAGTTTTTCCTTCTCTTTTTCCGCCAGCTTTAGCGCCGTGATGTCAATGATTACTCCATGCCAGAGTGTGCCGCCATCCGCCATTCGCTCCGGTTGCGCCTGGGACCAGCGCCATCGCAGCCCTTGCCGCGGAAGGAGAACCCTGAATTCGCAGTAAAACGTCTGCAAGGTACGTGCCGATTCCTGAATGGAGTTGCTGACATGGTCGTAGTCGTCCGGATGTAAACGCCCGAAAACAGGGGTGGCGTCTTCACTTATTTCTTCCGGCGTCACCTCATAGATGTCATTCATACCGGGGCTTGAATAAGGAAACAGGGAACTCCCATCCGGATGTAACACATATTGGTAAATTGTGCCGGGTACCATGTGGGCCAGGTTTGAAAGGAGATCGTGGATTTGCGACAGTTTCTCCTCTGCCTGCTTGCGCTCGGTGATGTCGCGAACCACGGATAACAGCATGAATCTTCCATCGACAGTTAAACCCTGCGCATTGAGCTCCACTGGAATTAGGCGGCCGTCCCTGGCTTTGTGGATCTGCTCGAAGAGAACTGATCGGCCTGCCTTGAGTTCTTTTATCACGGCCTGCCTGTCGGTTGTTGACTCAGACGCATCGATGTCCTGTACGCTCATGGACAGAAGTTCTTCCCTCGTGTAGCCGAGTCGCTTGCAGGCTATGTCATTGACCAACAATATCCTACCAGGCATATCTTCTTCGCTTGATTCATGAACAAAGACCGCGTCCGTGACTGAATTGAACAGGGCGCGATATCTCTCTTCACTATCTTTTAATGCCGCCTCTGACCGCTTTGCATCTACAATTGCCGTAACACTGTTCATGAATGTCAATATTTGAGCAACATCTTCTTGGACATAATCTGACGTCTTGTTTGCCACGGCGGCAACAGACGTTATCTTTCCATGCGTGAAATGGGGAACAACCAGCAGATTGGCTAAAGGCACATGACCTGCCGGCAAGCCTTTCTTAGCCCCGTGCGCGGCGGCATAATCATTCAATATAAAGGGCTCCCTGCGCCGTATCGCTTCGCCCCAGACCCCGGCTTCACCAATTGGGAAGTCCGCAGGTTTGTCCACCATCTTGCAGTTCTTCATCGCGTCGCCGGACCACGAATGAATGGTCATTACGGATTCGTCATCCTTGATAAATCCGTAGAATCCGTATTTGCTGCCGGTCATCTTTCCAATCGATTCAAGGATATGGTCCGATATGGTCTTTGTGCTGGCCTCTTTAAGAGATGAAATAGTATACAGAGCCTCAAGTTTATCTTTTAATGAGTTCAAAGCGATTTCCGCATTTTTTCTTTGTGATATTTCATCAACGTGAACGATATAACCACTGATTTTATCGTCAATAAACATTGGAGATATCATTAGGTCAAGCCAGATTTTATCTGATCTGCTTGTTTCATACAGGGATTGTGCTTTGACGAGATCAAAGTCGAACAGGCACTCATACCGAACAGTTTCACCATGCCGCAATTTGTCTTTCATCTCAGCCGTGATATTGGGATCTTCAAACAGATTTAAATCTCTGACATCACTTGCAGATTTGATTCCGAAGATTTTAAGGCAACTGCCGTTTACTGTTTGTAATTCTCCCGATTCATTGTAAATTTCAATTCCAACCGGTGATTGAATAAACAGCATCTTGAAAAACTCTTCGCTCTCACGCAGCTCTTTCTCCGTCCGCTTGCGCTTGGTGATGTCTTCTACTGTTCCCTGATAGCCTTTTATCTCACCGGCTTCATTGAAAAATGGTATCGCGCTAACAGATAGTGCTAGTTCGCGACCGTCTTTCGACAGGCAGGTGTGCTCCAATTGCTGGAAGGAGCGACTATTCTTGACGCATTCGTTGAATATGGCGCTTACACGGGCGACTTCTTCTGGGGAAACCATAACGTCAAATGGTGTTTTCCCCAGCAGTTCCTGCGGCTCATAGCCAAGAATACCCCGGACACGGTCACTGATGAACGTGATAATGCCGTTCATATCAACCTCAAAGACATATTCTTCCGAAGCGGCGACCACATTTCTAAAACGCTCTTCGCTCTTCCGCAGTATCTCATCCGCATTCATACGTTCAAGTTCGCCGGCCGCGCGAATGGACACCAGCCCCAGAATGGATTCAGCCAGTTTATTGCTCTCAAGAGGCTTTTTACCTATGACCGCTATGAGGCCGATTGGCTTCCCTTCGAATCCCCAAAGGATGGTTCCGACATAACTCTCAGCCGCCAGTTTTCTGAGGTCATCATCTATCGGAAACAGTTTACGAACATCCCTCGGAAAGCAACAAATCGTCTTGCCCACTACGTCGCCGCAGGGTGTGTCCTTCAGGGCATACCTTAAGTTATCCTCGAACTTGCCATCAGAATATACGGCCACCGTCTGAGCGTCCAGACCGTCTCCGCAGAGCTTATCAATGCAGACAAAATCCATGTCCAGAGTCTCGGCGAGATAGCGCGCAAGGTCTTGAAAAAAGCCATCCTCCTTGTTCCGACAACCGCATTGCACCAGAAACTCCCGGGCATCCTCGAGTTTCTTGCGCTCGGTGATGTCTGCTATGATGCCGGTAACCCGCACAGGACGGCCATCCTTGTCCCGATCAGAGATTTTGCCGCGATCCAAAACCCACAGCCACCTGCCGGACTTGGTCCGAATCCGGTGCTCGGACTCATAAACCGGCAGTCGCCCCTCGACATGTCCTGTCAATCGATCAATGACGGCAGCCAGATCCTCGGGGTGGACGTGCTGCTTGAAGAAATCCACGGTGGGATCAACCTCGTCGGGCCGGTACTCCAGCATCTGAGCCCAGAGATCACTATAGACGACCGTATCATCCTGAGGATTCCAATCCCACATTCCCAAATTCCCGCCCTGCAACGAGAATTCGAGCCTCTGAAGGCTCTCCCGCAACGCCTCTTCCGCCTTCTTGCGCTCTGTTATGTCGGTGTGAACCCCAATCACCCTGAGCGGCTTTCCGTTTTCATCTCGACTGATTACTTTCCCTCTGTCCAGAATCCATTTGTATGTCCCGTCTTTGCAAAGCACCCGGTGCTCATTGCGATATTCTGACATCCTGCCTTCAAAATGATTGTTGATGTCCTTATATACCCGTTCCTTGTCGTCGTGATGAACCCGCTTATTCCACTCATCCAGAGTATTTCCAATTTCACTATCCTGGTATCCCAACATCGATTTCCATCGATGTGAAAAGAAGACTTCATTGGTCTTGGCATTCCAGTCCCAAACGCCGTCCCCAGACCCTTCAAGTGCGAAATGCCAACGATCTTCACTATTACGCAACTTCTCCTTCTCCTTCTCCTTCTCCTTCTCCTTCTTGCGCTCGGTGATGTCACGGATATTGCACTGGATAACCTTTTTGATGTTCTCAAGATATACGTTGCTGATAAACTCTACATCTATTCGCCGCCCATCGGCGGTTTCAAGCGGCAAGTCTTCATAGCGTATATATTGCTTACGCTGTAATTCCTCATATTTGTCCTTGTTTGCGACAATATCTTTGAAGAATCCCAGTTCCCAGATAGTCTTTCCCAAGAACTGTTCGTGCGAATACCCCAGCAAATCGATTAAGTAAGGGTTTACATCATCAATCATCCCTGTCTCAGCATCAAGGATCAGAATGCCTTCTTTTGCCGACTCAAAGAGTCGTCGATACCGAAGCTCTGAAACATTCAACATGTTAGCCATTGCCTTGTCGTGTCCATCTTCTTTTAATGTCTGGCTTTCTACCTTCGTATCTGATTTCTTCTTTTTTGCCATTACATTTTCTCCTGTTCGTTGCCAAGGACAATCAGCGGCTATAGCAATCCTGGAAAAGGATCTAGAACCTAGTATTGCGTACTTTTGCATACACTAGACATTTCAGAATGCATCATATAGAATAGAAGCATGCAAGGAAAACGCATACAACCCAACCCCGAGCATGCGACACCCGAAGAGTTGGAAATCGCCAAGGAAAGTTCCCCCGACAAGCAGCAGTACATCAGGCTCTATGCGATCCAAAGGTTGCTTGAAGGAAAAACAAACCAGGAGGTAGCCAGAGACTTTCATCGTAATGAAAACACCATTACGGCATGGGTCAAGAAATGGAACGAAGGCGGCATTGATGCGCTTGGCACCATCAAGCCCCACGGGCGACCACCCAAACTCACGCAGGAACAAATGCTCACCATCAAAGACCTGTTACTCAACCCGTCAAAAGGCGATCAGCACCACTGGACTATCGTTAAACTTCACGGCTATCTGCGTCAGCACTGGCACATCGAGCTGGGCTATTCCACCCTGCTTGAGAATGTTGCGAAAATGGGATTCCGGCAGGTGGTTCCCCGCACGTGGTCCTCAAAGCAAGACCCCGAACTGCGGGAGGCTTTTCTCGCGGAAATAGGGGCTTTGAAGGAAAATCCAGACGCGGAAATCTGGTTCGCCGATGAGTCGGGATTCATCGCCGATCCACGTCCTAAAAGCCGTTGGGTTCTTGTCGGCAGCCGCCCCACAATAGACTACACCGGTCTGCACATTAGGCTCAGCATCGTGGGCGCTGTCGAGCCGGTGACCGGACAGTTCGAATCCCTGCTCGTCTCCAGCGTCGACACCCAGGTTTTTCAACTGTTCCTCGACCAACTTGCCAGGGCGACCGCCTCAAGCACCAAGACGATCTACCTGGTCCTGGATAACGCTTCCTGGCACAAAACCAAACGCCTGAACTGGCGCCACATCCACCCGATTTATTTGCCGCCTTACTCACCCGATCTTAATCCTATCGAACGTCTGTGGAACCGGATGAAAGCTCTCTTCTTTACGGATTGGTTCGGCAAAAATTACGAGCAACTTTGGAACCGCCTCATCCAAGCCTCCACCCATTTTATTGAACACGAAGCGGAGGTCCGCTCAAATTGCTCCTTTTGACCTCTAACTTCTACTTTCTTTTCCGGGATTGCTATAACCGCTATGATCGGATATAAATTTTAACTGTTCAGGGTTTTCGAAGCAATAAACATGGGCTATTTATTCGTAATACAAGCACACATTTGTCCGCAGCCAGAACAAAAGCGGATAACGCATTTTTTAAGTATTTCCCCAAAAAACATGTCCAACTATTGAAAAATATATTTCGCAGGCGAATCAAGTTTGATCGGAGGTCGGCTGAATGTTACTCCATGGCTTTTGCCGTTATCCACATACACTCAAAATGTCTCTGTTACCATTAATATGCTGGAGAATGAATATCAGCCGGATATTTGTTGCTTACAACAATGCGCTGACTGAAATATCTTCGTCCAGTTCTTCCCAGTGGATGCCTGTTCCTTTTCCGATCAGGCGCCATTTCATTCTTTTTTCGTCACTGGCGTCGCGAAGTTTGGGAAACCATTCGAGGGGGATCCCGATTTCCCGGCCATCGATTAGCCGTATGTGCATCATGTCGGCGTCAAACCATATGTCTGCCGCCAAAGCGTCCTTTGTCTTATTCTCCAAAATACTCATGCCATTACTCCTCGAAAAGGCCCGCATTCCTCTGGACCAGTTTCCTGACGGCGTTCCGTTCCTTCGCGTTGTATCCTATCGATTTCGCCAGTTGAAGCGGATGGAGCCAGAATTTTGCGTACTCGTCTCCTGATTCAACATGAATGTGTGTGGGTTCATTCCCTTGGTTGCTGAAGAAAAAGAACCGGTATTTCCCATCCCTCAAAACCGCAGCATATATAATTATTATACATTCCCCGGCCCACCGCGGCCTGGGGCTGATTGCGGAATATCATGACAGCGGACAACGGCGTTTAAGACTTGTTCCGGACGCCATTGCAAAGGAATGCCAATGATCACTCTCGGAATCGACATGGGCTCGAACACGGTCAAGGCCGTGGCCCTCAAAGACGGCAAGGATATCCTCGCCACTTATGTGGAAAAAACCAGCCACGATATCGACACCATTACACAGAAAGTGGTGGACACTGTTCTGCGCGCCGCGGGCCTTGAACAGTCCGGCATCGCGTACACCATCGCCACGGGCTACGGCCGCGTGAGCTGCACTTTGGCGGATAAAGATGTATCGGAAATCACCTGCCACGCGCGCGGCGCGCATTTCCAACTGCCCAAAGCGCGCACGGTCATTGACATCGGCGGGCAGGACAGCAAGGTCATCACCCTGGCCGGCAATGGCCGCGCCCTGGACTTTGTGATGAACGACAAATGCGCGGCCGGCACGGGCCGGTTTCTGGAGGTCATGAGCCAGGCCCTGGGCGTGCCCCTGGACGACTTCGCGGATTTCTCGCGCCGCAGCACCCAGGCCATCCAGATCAGCAACACGTGCACGGTGTTTGCCGAGAGCGAGGTCATCGGGCTCATGGCGCGCAAGCAGAGCCGCGAGGACATCATCGCGGGCCTGCACGCCAGCATCGCCAGCCGCGTGTTCGCGCTCAGCAACCGCCTGCGCGTGGACAACGATGTGGCCCTCACCGGGGGCGTGGCCAAAAACGGCGGGGTCAAAGACGCCATTGAAAAAGTCTCCGGCCGCATCCTGCACGTGCCGCCCCACCCGCAGGTGAACGGCGCGCTCGGCGCAGCCATCATCGCATTTGACCAGGCTTGCAAATAAGCCTCAACCCAGCCCCTGCTTTGCTATTCATTTTCTGCAATTTGGATTGCGCGGCTGCGGTTTCGCGGCGGCGCCCGGCTTCACGCCACAGGGAAAATCCACCCGAACACGATTTTATAAAACACGAATGCCACGATGCCGGAACTTATCGGGGTGCTCACCCAGCCAATCACAATCTTGAGCAGCACTTTTGTGTTCACAGACTGCACGCCCTTGATGAGGCCGATGCCCAGCACCGCGCCCACAATGGCCTGCGACGTGCTCACGGGCACACCCACCATAGCGTAGATGTGTACAGTCACGGCATGGGCCAGCACGGCAATGAACGCTGTAAACGGCTCCAGCGGCACAAGGTTCTGGCCCACAGTGAACATGACCCGCTTGCTGTATGTAACCACGCCCAGGCACACGGCCGCCGCGCCCAGGGCGGCGAGCACTCTCGGATCCATATTGTTGAAAGGCGCGAGCGGCGCGAACACACCCACAACATTGGCGATATTGTTGGCCCCCAGCGCGTAGGCCCCATAGGCCCCGGCCACTATGAGCCCACCGCTTTCCAAACTGTCGATCACATGCAGACCCACGCGATCCGTGGTCCAGTCCCAGATGCGGCCCAGGACCAGGTATAGAATCACGGATATGATCATGGCGCCTACCGGGGTGCCCACCCAGCAAAGCATGATCTTGGGAAGGCTGCCCCAGTTCGGCCTGTCGCCCAGGGCAAGGGATATGCCGATAATGGCCCCGACCACGGCCTGCGAGGTGCTGACGGGCAACTTCAGGACCGTGAGAGCGGCCACGGACAACGCCGCGGTGAATGCGGTGGTGAATGCGGACTGGATGGTGACGCCCGTGCTCAGGCTGCCGAGAGTATGAATGCCTTCCGAACCTTGTAGAAAAGCTCCGAGGGTGACAAATATGCACAAATAGATCGCGGCCGTGCGAAACCGCACGGCGCGTGCGCCCACAGCGGTTCCAAACACATTCGATGCATCATTGGCGCCAAGCGCCCACCCGAGAAACGCGCCCCCGAGAAGCCATGCCCAAGACAACACTGGTCTTTCCCACCCTTTCCTGAATCAGGTCTTGCGCTTAACCGCGATGATCTCAAGGCGGTCGGAGGCATTCTCGGCACGGTCCGTGATGGCGCACATGGTGGTAACCAGTTCGCGCAGCATCATGCGGTGGCCATATGCTATTTCCATCTGAAAAATGCGCCGGATAAGCCGGCGTTCAAGCTTATCGATTTCCGTTTCAATATTTTCCACTTCCTGGGCCTGCTCGCTGGCCTGCTTGAGATTTTTAAACAGTGTGGAAATGGCTGCCGTGAGAGCCCGTGTGCACGTCACGGTAAGCTTGAGAATTTCACGAATGTCCGCGTGCAGTTCTTCAGGCACCTCGGGCCCCACCAGGGCCACGAAATTAGCCAGATCCTCAGCCTTGTTCGGCACTTTGTCCAAAGCTTCGAGCAGGGTGAAGATATCGCCCCGGGCGCTGGGCATAAGCGCGCCCGAAAACAATTGCTGCTCGATCTCGCGCCGGTGGCTGTCGCACTTGGATTCGCTCTTTCGAACCCTTTTGGCAACCTTCTCCACATCGTCCAAATCCTTGCCCGCGAAGAACTCGTCCATGGTGTCCACGAGCGTGATTTCTGCGCCGAGTGCGGCAAGCCGCAGAGCCAGGTTGCTGCCAAGAAACCCCAGGCCGCCGGTGATGAGTACGTTTCGATTTTTATAGAACGATTCCATGTGTTTTCTATCCCCTTATATGGTGCTGACATTATGGCACGAATTGCAGGCGGCAGGCAACTGGCCGCAGTGCGCGAAGATCGCAATCACAGGGCTGATATATGATATAATCGGGCTGCGCAGAGCATTTGCGCCTATTGGAAAGGTGTGGTTTATGATGACCCGACGCGAGCGCGTGCTGCGCGCCATAGAGTTCCGCGGGCCGGACCGCGCGCCGTTTTTCGCGTATGCGCCGGGCGTGAGCGATATTTTTGCCATGACCATAATGCCCGCGCGCGACTGGCAGCCTGACGATCCCTACTATCCGAATGTGTATCCCGAAGCCTATTTTATAGGCGGGTGGAAATATAAAAAGCCCATGCCGCGGGACCTCATGGCCGAAGGGCGCGAACGCCAGGATGAGTTCGGATGCGTGTGGAAAAGCCCGGTGGGTCCGGGCATCGGCGAGGTGGTCGGCCACCCGCTCGCACGCTGGGAGGATCTGGAATCCTTTCCCTTGCCGGACCCGCATGCGCCGGGGCGGCTGGAGCGCTTTGCGCTGTATAAAAAGCTTTTGGCCGGGGACAGCTTTGTGCTGGGCAATCTGGAAAACGGCATCTGGGAGCGCTCGCATTTTCTGCGCGGGTTCAGCAATATGCTCATGGATACAGTGGCTGAGCCGGAAAAAGCGGGCCGCCTGGCCGACCGCCTTCTGGACGAATGGCTGATCCCCCTGGTGGATCGCTATGCGGACGCGGGCGCGCACGGGGTGATCATGACCGACGACTGGGGCATGCAGCAGGGGCTGCTCATCCGGCCCGATACCTGGCGCGCCATTTACAAGCCGCGCTACGCAACCCTGTTCGAGGCCGCGCACCGCCGCGGCATGAAATTCTTTCTTCACACATGCGGGGACATCCGTGACATAATGGACGATTTTCTGGAGGTTGGCCTGGACGTGTTTCAGAAAGACGACATCGCGTTCATGGGCCTTGAGGAAATCGCGGATCGTTTCGGGGGCCGCGCGTGCTTCATGGGCCCGCTGGACA
>Ga0351971_1222_pt1 | contig 10371 bp, 9 predicted proteins | sample BONcelFGM3001F11_FD_206746 | JGI IMG/M metagenome (GOLD analysis project Ga0351971, IMG submission 206746) | Enriched cells from coal bed in the Powder River Basin, Montana, United States - BONCAT cells FGM rep2 HSBNCT.FGM.300.1.F11 ...
CCAAAGGGCGGAACAAGGCGTCGTACATCCAACGGGCCCACGTTCTGCTCAAGAGTGCCGACGGCAAAACCGATGGCGAAATCAGCCAATGGCTGTACATCAGCGAGTCGACGGTCCGCCGAACCCGGCTGCGCTTTTGTGAATCGGGCTTAGAGGCCGCGCTCGAAGACCAGCCCGCGCCCGAACCCACTCCCAAGCTGAAGGAGGAGCAGCAAGCATATCTGATTGCGCTGACCTGTAGCCAGCCGCCAGCGGGACGCGAACGCTGGACGCTAGAGTTGCTGGCGCAGCAGTTGGTGACGGATGGCGTGGTGGAGACCATTTCACCGGAAGCCGTGCGGTTGGTGCTCAAAAAAACAAACTCAAGCCCTGGCAAGTTCGAAGCTGGTGCATTCCCAAGCTGACGCCGCAGTTTATTGAGCGGATGGAAGCGATCCTGCGCCTGTACCACCAGCCGTATGACCCGCGCCGTCCAATGGTGTGTTTTGACGAAAAGATGACCCAATTGCTGGCCGAGGTGCGTCAGCCCTTGCCGATGGCAGCGGGCAAGAGCCGCCGCCAAGATTATGAGTACAAACGGGAAGGCACGCGCAATCTGTTCCTGTTTGTCGAACCGAAAGCCGGACGGCGCAGTGTCTTGGTGACGAAACGACGGGGGAAGCAGGAGTTTGCCCAAGCGATGCGTTATCTGGTCGATGAATTGTATCCAGACGTCGAAACGATTGACGTGGTGTTGGACAATCTCAACACCCATACTTATCACGCTTTGGTCGAGACCTTTGGCAAGCATGAGGCCGACCGGTTGATGCAGCACTTGTGCTTCCATTACACGCCGCCGCACGGTTCGTGGCTGAATATGGCCGAGATCGAGTTGGGCATTCTCTCGCGCCAGTGTTTGCATCGACGACTGCCCGATGAATGGACGCTGGCCTTGGAAATCTTGGCTTGGGAGAACGCCCGCAATGCCACCCAAGCTAAGATCCATTGGTCCTTCACCGTTGACGACGCCCGCAATGTCTTTGACTACCATGACCCATCATTCTCATCATGTTGATGTACTAGGCTAGGTCTTCAAATGTGAATCAAGACCGTATTTCTGCAAGCTTCCTCTCATAAAAAGCTTTCTGCTTAACATGGCTTCTCTTTGAAATAACACATCGAAAAATTCGCGCAGCTTCATCGGGGTATTCCCGCTGGATAAACTCGTAGGTTTCTTTACCGTCCGGAATCTCTCGGGGAACAGGCACACTAACAGTTACACAAACGTCCTCAAAGCGCAATTTTCGCGCCATGTCTACCGCAATGTTGCGTTTCTGAAAATCCTTTAGCAGCTCAAGAATAGAATGGATCCGTTCTATCTCCTCAGGATAATACTTGCTCAGATATCGATATTTTGCTTGATGGTTATTCATCCACCCAGGAACTTTTACTATGAGTGGAATTATGCCAATTTTATAATTTAGTTCACTTTCAGTCAGTTCGCGCAATTCATAGATCCACTTCTGTACTTTAGCCGGTGCTTCTGGAAACGACCCATCGGGATTTCTATGCCGATAATATGCACCAAATTCACGCACCTCTTCTATTGTTACGGGTGGAATAACATTGGCAAGTTTATGAGAACTATGATCGGGGTGAAGACCTAAAAGAGTGATCTTGAGGGATTGTATGTTTGCTGGCGACAGGGTGACCCAGATCGAGCCGATTGCATCTGCCAGGTCATCCCAGTCATCAGGGTCTTGAGCTACCGCAATTAGGCTCTCATAAGTCGAATTTGAATAATCGCCAAGCCGAGAGGCTTGGAGTTTTTTAATACTCTTTGAAAAAGTCTCTGAAGAAGTCTCTGTTATAGGATCTTCCCGTTGACGCTCATCTGAATTAGCACCGAACGCATGTTCGTTATGCCCATTTGGTAAATCAGGAGCCAATTTAATTCCAATATGAGGATTTTGGAGCGGATTTTCAATGTGTTTCACCATTTGGGATAAAAACTTCTCTTTGTCAAGTCTTATATGGGATGTGGGCTCTCCATCATATTTGATCACTTTCCTGATAATTAGTCCTAGGGCTTCAAGCTTTTTTAGAGCTGAGTCGGCTTGTCTAGGTGACAGCCGAACAAATTCCCAATGCTCATACCGACGCCGTGCAATCCAATAGTGACCATTCTTAAATACCCTCAGCTTATCCTTTCCTGTTTTACCAGGCAAATACCAATAAACGATATCACCAAGCAATACTCCGGCAGCTAGATCGCCGCCTGCTACGTCGACGTAAATATTCTTGTGGTCATGGACATCGTCTGTCGTTTTTTCCCAAGATAGAAAGTCGCTCCAATTTGCTGGTACTATACCGTCTGCCATGATGAAAGCACTCCCCGCTTTGTTTGTTTTGAGGCGACTAGACTTCACGTCTAGATCACAACAAAATGTTTGTTAATATACTTACTAATATAATTCTACCGTAGTTGGCTCACGGCGTCAATGTGCAGGAAAATTAGCTTACTCTGTAAAACATCGGCTAAAGCTACTTTCCTGCGCAGGTTGCCACAGCGTTCGCGCGGGAAAGTAGCTCCTAGAGTTTCCGACTCCTAAATCGAACCCGTCTTTCGTGTATAGGATTCAATTTGAAGCACAATTCGTCCCAATGGCGTCAGGCCGTACATGGCGCCGCTGGTCATACGGCCATTGACGATCTTAATCAGGCCGGCGCTGTCGAGGCCGTAGATCATCAGCCGAATTTCCATCTTGTCGAAGCCTTCGAATTCAGGCAGTCGGTCAAGGTTGGTCGCTCGCTCGCCTTCGCTCTGGCCGAAGTAAGCGAGCACACGGCGTCGCAGATCGGCTTTACGTTGGTAGTCAATGGTGAGGCGTTGTGTTGTCACTGGTCGAACCCCCGTTCGAGTCTTCAGAACCGTTCTGAGCTTGCGCGCCCTGGGTAATCGCAGAGCGAATGTCGGCTTCGATGAGTTGCAGCAGGTCGATCTCTTCGCTGAGTCGTTTGACGGCTTCCGCTTTGCCTTTGCCGAGTTCGTCATCGCCGTAGTACCAGATGGCACTATCATTCTTGATGACAGTCCCGTCTTGTTTGGTAAGAAAAAAATCCGATTCGAGGGCACACCCAACCGACCGGTCGGTTGGGTGTGCCCTCGAATATCTATCTTGATCTTCGACCTCCCCTGACGGCCCTTCCCACCCTAATTTGCGGACACTTCTGCGCGTTGCTGTTGTCGGTCATGACGTTTCCGATGGGCATCATTGATGTAAAGTGCCCGCCGCCCAATCCCCTGCCAGGTCACCATTTCCTGGCAACCGCACGCACATGGATAGGTCTCCGCCGTTGGCGTCCAGTCGGTTTCAGTCCAGTGCGGCGTTCCGTTCTTCAGGCCGCCGCCGGTTAGTTCCGTGCCGCCTCTTCCTGTCCGCTTCCCTTGTTTTGTACGTTGCCGTTCTTTCAGAATGCTGTCGAGCAGCGCCTGTCCTTCCTGGCTTGCCAGCGGGTTCTCATGCGCTTCGCGCCATGCCGATCGGGATGCTTCAAGCTCTTGTTGTGAAGCTCGCGTCTGCTCGCTGAAGTCAGCCGCGATACGCGCCGTCAGATGCCCGGCGGCAAGCGCCATCAGCGGTGGAAAGAGCACACCAGCCATGTCCACTATGAAGGTTAACTGCAAGTTCGCGGGCGCCGTCCACAACGTCTGCAACAGCGATTGAAGGCTTACGGCGCCAACGGCATTAATCAGCGGACGCATCCCCATGTAGAGATTGGCAGAGACCGCGAACACGAGCGCGATGAGCATGACGCTGCCGAGGTTGGATTCCGCATTCAGCTCATCGTACCGCAGTGGCTCGCGAATACCAATCCGAACCTGGACCCCTCGCACGAGGTTTTTCAGGCTCATCAGATGCCGTGGCCGCTGCTGTGCCCGCAACGCCATGTGCTCCCCTTCCTGGGCCAGCGCAAGCACAAACAGGGCGCCTTCGACTGACAACGTAAACGCGATAGCAGCGATGATCACGCCGACAGGATGGGAACCACTCGCGCTGTAGATTTCGCTGGCGGTTTGAACGGTACGCACCGAGGACGCGATCGCTGCCAGCAGCGCAATGATCGGTATAAATGCTTTTGACCAGAAAAGTACGTTCCCAACCATACGACCGGCACGAGTCGCACCATCGGTATACCGCTCCTCCATCGGACGCCGCTGCTCAAGGCGAATACGCATTAGCTTGATGGCGTGCGTTCTCGCCTGTTCCTGCTCAGATGTGGTTAGCCCTTGAGAACTCCCGTTCAATTCCACGTTTTTATCTCCCACTTTGCGTTATTGCATTTGATCTCGTAATTAATTATAATATTAATATACACGATCGTGTGGCGAAGTCAACCAGATGTTGCGCTCAGAGGGTTATTTACTGCCCTTTTTCGTGGTTGACTATGCGACAATTAATCCAGCCCACTTCACGCAGCGTGCGCTCGCCAACGCCCACCTGTTGGACTACGAGAGAATCGCACGGTGGAGACAAAATGAAGTCCGTTCAGAGCCAAGGAAGCAATGTTAGTTCTATTCAGAAGGATAGCGAGGTGTGCCGATGACGCGGTATATCTTCGCAGAGGGGCAGGTGCTCGTACACGAAGGACCATATAACCAAATGCGCGGCGAAAAGAAACGGGAACGTGAACGTGGCGTTCTGATCTTTGCCAGCGTTGTTTCGATGGCAAGTGAGCTACCAACTATCCGTGCAACCGAGGAAACCAGTGATGGCAATTCATCCGCAGCTTGAGAACAAACGCCAGCGCTTCGCGATCTATACGCGCTACTCGTCCGAAATGCAAAATGAGATCAGCCTGGAGGCTCAGGAAGCTCGGTGTCGTCAGGCGGTTTCCGAACGCGGCGGCACCGTCGTTGCCGTCTACAGCGACAGCGCCAAGAGCGGCTGGAGCCTGGACCGCGACGGTTTTAATGACCTCAGGCAAGCCTCCGAGAGAGGGAGATTCGATGCGGTGATCTTTTGGAAGTTTGACCGCCTGGCCCGCAACCATGATCACGTGGTCATGATCAAGATGCTGCTGCGGCATGAGCACAATCTCAAACTTTTCTGCGTCGAGGGTTTCAGTGAGGACGAGGACGACTCTGCCTATGGCGCCATGATGGAGCAGATGCTGGCGGTATTTTCCGCCTTCTACTCCAAAAACCTGAGTAGTGAAACGAAACGGGGCAAGCGCCAACGCGCGATCAAGGGTCAATTTAACGGTAGCATTGCACCGATTGGATACCGCTTGACGACCCTCAAAGACGCGACCGAGGCGCGGCCCGCCGGTCTCTACATCGACCCCAAAGCTGCCGCCTTGATCCGACGAGCGTTTCGCCACTATGCGACTGGCATGTATTCGGACAAGCAGATTGCCATCTGGCTCAATGCTCGTCCCTATATGCAGAAGTTGCGCCTGGATAAGCTGCCATTCAACAAAGAGATGGTGCGGGACATGCTGCAAAACCGCATCTACACCGGGCGCGTGCGCCACACCGACACCGTCTACAAAGGTTCTCTGGGTGAACGTCGGACGTCGAAGCGGAACCGTTCTGAATGGTTCGAGGGCCAGCATCAAGGCTTTGTTCCCGACGATCTGTTTGAAGCCTGTCAGGATGTTCGTGCCGGCTTAATCCGACACAAAAATTCCCCCGATACCGACAGGGTCTACGTTCTGCATGACCGGACGTACTGCGCTCGCTGCATCGCCCGTAAGCCGCTGGACTTGATTGATGACAACTACGGCCGAATGCGCCCCAAGTGGCACAGCCAACGAGGCTATGCGCATTACCGCTGTATGTGCGCTGAACGGGGCTATGAGAAATGCGACCAGTCCGCCGTGCCGGTTGACGAGATCGACGCGCAGCTCGTCGAAATACTTTCGACACTTCATCTGCCTGAGGACTACCGGGAGCGCGTTGAAGCAGCGGTACGCGGTCGGGTGGAACACGAGGCGGCATTCGATCGCATGAAGGAGATTGAAGCCACGGTTGAGCGGTTAAACGTCAGTTGGCTCGAAGGGTTTCTGACACAGGACGACTACGTCACCAAGCGTCGGCAGCTCGAACAGGAAACGGCGTCCCTGCGGCCCGTCGATTACGACACGCTCATTGAAGCGGCCGATTTACTTTCCAATTTCCAGACATACTGGAAACAATGCGAGGATGTTGCCCAGCCTGAGATTGCTCGTCAGCAACTTGTCAGAAAAGTCGTGGAACGCATTTTCGTTCACGAAGACCGCGTCATCGGGCTCGTTCTGCACGGTGACTTTGCCGTCCTGCTCAATGAAGCGGATCTAGGTTCACAAGCGATCCATGAAGCTCTTTACGAGCGTCTAGAGGAAACAAAAATGGCTACTCATAAGAGTAGCCACTACGGGGACGACGGGTCTCGAACCCGCGATCTCTGCCTTGACAGGGCAGTATGTTAACCGCTACACCACGTCCCCATTCGATGATGGGAAGGATATCATTTGGCCCCCGCAGTGTCAAGGCTAACTTCACTCAATCTGCGTCCAACTTGCAGATTTCAGGCGCAAACAAAAGGAGCACCGGGTGGCGCCCCTTATGGTTGGCTTTGTTTGACGGGTGGTGCTTACGCTGAGAATTCGGACCCGGCCTGAGCGAGTTCATGGCTCGTCTGGATGAGGTCCAGACGTTCGCCGACGACCTTGAAGGCGGCCAGTGCGCGATCCAGGTGCTCACGCTCGTGGGTGGCGGTATAGCTGGTGCGCAGCAGGCTGCTGCCCGACGGCACACCCGGCGGCAGCACCGGATTGGTGTAGACGCCTTCTTCGATCAACGCGTGCCATGCCAGAATGGTGCGATAGTCATCGCGAAGCATGATCGGAATGATCGGCGTGTTGCTTTTACCGATGTCGTACCCGAGATCGTTGAACCCCTGACGCATGTAGTTGGCATTCGCCCACAGGCGCTCCACATGCTGTGGCTCTGTCTCCATGATATCCAGCGCCTTAAGCGCCGCCGCCGCATTACCGGCCGGCAGCGCCGCCGAGAAGATGAGCGAGCGCGCATGATGCTGAACGTAGTGAATCACATCCGCGCTGCCGGCAATGAACCCACCAATAGACGCAAAGCTCTTGCTAAAAGTGCCCATAATCAGGTCGACGTCATCCGTCAGGCCGAAGTGGGCTGCGGTGCCGCGCCCGCCGCCGGTCACCCCGATTCCATGCGCGTCATCGACCATAATGCGCGCGCCAAAGCGCTTGCAAATCTCGACCAGCTCCGGCAGCGGCGCGAGGTCCCCGCCCATACTGTAAACGCCGTCCACGACGACGAGCTTGCCGGCTTCGGCGGGCAGCTTGCGCAGGACGTCTTCGAGACTCGACAGGTCATTGTGGCGGAAACGCTTGAGTTCTCCACGGCACATCAGGCAACCATCGACGATGCTGGCGTGGTCATCTTTGTCGATGATGACGTAATCGCCCTTTTGCACCAGCGCGGTGATCGTCCCGACGTTCGTCTGGTAACCCGTGGGAAACACCAGCGCGGCCTCTTTGCCGACGAACTTCGCCAGCCGACGATCCAGCTCCAGGTGCAACTCCAGAGTACCGTTCAAAAAGCGCGAACCGGTGACGCTCGTTCCATACCGCTCGACCGCTTCAATCGAAGCGCGACGCACGCGCTCGTCCGTCGTCAGCCCGAGATAGTTGTTCGAGCCGATCATGACGACTTCTCTGCCTTCAAAGATCGCCGTCGTGCCTTCGGAAACGCTGAGCGCACGGAAATATGGGTAGATTCCGAGGGCCATCGCTTCCTTGGCCTGTGTGAAGCCCCCGATTTTGTCGAATAAATCAGCCACGCAACTTCCCCCAATCCTTACCCGCTTGTCAGAGGGTGGTCGAATACAACGCGTATTGGCACGTACGTGCCGGTGTCGAAACGAATGCGATTGCTATGGACTACAACCCCACTCGTATGTGTAAGATAGCGGCTCAATGCGCAATATTACTGAAGTTTAACAAAGCGCGGCGGCTTCGACAACGGCGGCCCGACATTTGACTTGCGAACCCACCGGGAGACCGATTACAATAGCCGCATCACAGCGATCAACCGATAGCAGGAGACCGTTCCGCATGAGTTCGCTCACCCTTCGCCGGATTGTCGTTTGGGTCGTCTCGATGGCCATCGGCTTCCTTCTCACCGCCCTGTTCATCACCCTGGTTCTGCCGTGGATGGGTCCGCACGCCGGTAAGCCCATCACCGTGGCAGACTTCGGCACGCTTTACTTTTTGACGACCGCCATTCCCATTGGTCTGGTGTTTGTCGTCTGGCTGGACTATTTCCTGGATACGCACATTCTGCCCGACTAGTCGCATAAGTCGACCGGATTGACGAAAACCCGCCACTGCGCGGGTTTTCGTTTTAGCGAAAAAGCGTCATAAACGTCCCACCTTCAGGTGTGGAGATATAAGACGCGCTTTGTGTTTAGGTAAGGCTTGCGCTAACCTAAAAGCGTGAGATTGACGTACAAATATCGCCTTCAACCGACTCGTCGCCAACGTACCCAGCTTGAGGAAATGTTGGACGTTTGCCGCTCGGTCTACAATGCGACGCTCGCGGTGCGCAAAAACGCTTACGAACGGCGCGGTGAAAGCCTGAGCTACTACGACACCAAGAAATTGCTTCCGCTTTGGAAAATCAACTTTACGGACATGACAAAGGTGCATTCCCAGGTCTTGCAAGATGTGACCATGCGCGTTGATCTGGCCTTTCAAGGGTTCTTTCGCCGCGTCAAAACAGGTGACAATCCAGGCTATCCACGCTTCAAGAGTACAGGGCAGTACAAAAGTATCACCTATCCGCAGTACGGCAATGGGGTGAAGCTGGAAGGCCATCGGCTCACGCTCTCGAAAATCGGCACGATGCGCGTCAAGCTGCATCGCCCGATTGAAGGCGAGATCAAGACCGTTACTGTCCGGCGTGATAGCGTGGGTAAGTGGTACGCTTGTTTCGCCTGCGAGGTCGATGCCAAGCCACTTGAGGCTACCCCTTGCGCGGTCGGGCTTGATCTTGGCCTCAAGACATTTGCCTGCTTGAGCGATGGCAGCAAAATTCATCGGCAGCGTTGGATAAAGCGGGACGCCAAAGACATTGCCCGTCTTCAGCGCAAGAAAGAGCGGTTGCCGAAGGGGGGCAGCGAATGGCGCAAAGCGGTTCACGCACTCCAACATGCTTACCAACGGGCGACCAATCGACGCACTAACTTCGCCCATCAAGAAAGTCGGAAGTTGGTCAATCGCTATCAGTTCATGGCGTTCGAGCAATTGGATATCGCAGGCCTGCAAGACTTGGGCAACGCCGGCATCAACCGCAGCATCGCGGACGTGGCGTGGGGGCAATTCACGCAGTACACACTCTACAAAGCTGAAAATGCTGGTAGAAGTGTTGTTCTGGTGGACCCGCGCGGCACAACGCAGCAATGTAGCGGTTGCGGCGAGGTTGTTCCCAAAGCTTTGAACGTTCGGGTTCACGATTGTCCTCACTGCGGCCTGATACTTGACCGTGATCTGAATGCCGCTTTGAACATCCTCGCTCGCGGACTAGCGAGCGTCGGGCATCGACCCGTAGAAGCCCCCGCCTTTAGGCGTGGGGAGTAGTCACTCGTCCTCTAGAATGGAAGCGAGGCCCACGGCCCCCAGCCCACCAGGAATACGAACGCGCGGCATCTGGAGGCGATTATCGGTCGTGTGGTAGCGGCCCGCCTCGGTGGTCACCGCCCGCCAGATCGGCAGCGTGCGCGCGACCGACAGCGTCGCCGCGTCATAATGGCCGACCGGGTACGAGAAAATGTGTGGCTGACGTCCGGTGTAAGCTTGCAGGCTTTCGATACTGCCGAGCATCTCGTAGATCAGCGTGTCAAAGCTGCGCTCGCGCAGGCTGATGTGGTTCTTGGTGTGCGGCTCCATACTCATGCCGGCGTCGGACATCTGCTGGATCTGCTCCCAACTGAGATGATTGGGGTCGTTCGCGTCCGCCAGACCCGTAATAATGAAGAAGGTCCCGGTAAAGCCGAATTCCCGAAGGACCGGAAAGACGTTGGTGAAGTGGTCGATATAGCCGTCGTCGAAGGTGAGGACAACCGGCTTAGGCGGCAGCGCGGTCCCGCTCAGCAGCGCGTCGTCGAGCTGGTACATCGAGATGGCGCTGTAGCCCTGGTAAAAGAGATACTCGACCTGCGCGCGGAAGGATTCGGGCGTGACGCTCAGCTCCCGGCGGTACTCATCGGCGTTGGGCGGCAGCGGGCTGACGTAGTGATACATGAGGATGGGCACACGAATGCGGCGGAACGTGCCATCCCACGGCGTCTCGACGGCCTCACTCCCCAA
>Ga0351971_1221_pt1 | contig 10354 bp, 4 predicted proteins | sample BONcelFGM3001F11_FD_206746 | JGI IMG/M metagenome (GOLD analysis project Ga0351971, IMG submission 206746) | Enriched cells from coal bed in the Powder River Basin, Montana, United States - BONCAT cells FGM rep2 HSBNCT.FGM.300.1.F11 ...
GGCAATTATTTGAAAACATTGTTATAAATTAGTCTAAACCAACTGAAATACTTAGTCTGTTAATCAGACCTATATCAGTTGTTGGTGTTATCGAATAATCAATTTGTCCTTTGACACCACCTGTAAAGTAATTAATACCAAAACCACCCGATAAACCTAATTGGTCATGACCGAATAGATATCCTGCTCTAAGCGATAAAATTTTGTTCCATGTATATTCAGTACCCAAAGCAAATTGCTCGGGGGTATCGGACAAAGTGATAAAATCACCTGAAACAATTAATTTATGCTCATCAATTTCAAGGATATCAGAAGTAATACCTGCTCTGAATATCATAGGCATTTGATAAGAATTTGCAAGGTAAGAAACATCCCAATAAGCCGCTCTCAACTCATCAATATATTTCTTGGTACTTTTCAAATCCTGACCTTCGTATTTCATCTCAGTACCGAGATTGAAAATTGCAAATCCTAATTTAATACCTTGAATACCTGTTTCATACATCGTTCCAATATCAAACGCAAAACCGGAACTATTCAAAGAACTAAATGAATTTGTGATGTACTTTCCTGTTACACCAAAAGAGAATTGTTCGGTTAGGTATCCTGAAAATGATAATCCAACCGACATATCGCTAACAACATACGAAGAACCCGTACCTTCAGGTTGGGACATGGTAGTTATCGGAATCCTTTTGCTGTCAAAAGACATCAAACTTGCGGCGACAGTAAATGTTTCACTAATTGGCATTGACATTGCCGCAAAACTATGTGAAAAACCTGCGAACCATTGCGTATAATGAAAGTCACCACTCATCATCTTAACATCTGCAAGTCCTGCAGGGTTCCAATACAAAGAGGTCAAATCATTTGTAGTTGCGGTATATGCACCCGCCATTCCACTTGCCCTTGCTCCGACACCAATTTTCAAAAATTGTGAGCCGGCGGCACCAACCTTCAAAAATTCTCCTGCCGAAGACCCTGAAATATTATCTTTGGCAATTGCGGGCAAAGCTAAAAAACACATTAAAAGTGCCAAAGTTGTTATATTAAAAATCTTTCTCATTTTTATTTGCTCCATTATTTTCATATTTCTTTTAATTTGCCGCTGAGCTAAGTCAGCGGCTTTAATTATTATTAATCCTCTGGTACTAATCTAAAACCACCAACTACTACTGAAAACTGTTTTACCGATTTTGCTCCGTCAGGAGTTGAAATCACAGCCACAAAAGTTTGCGACTGAACGCGTTGTCTGTTTTTAGTCAATAAATCCCAGACTTCGACACTGATTCTTTCAGTTTGAGGACTTGTGAACTCATTGTGTTCCATAGTCTTAACTAAATCACCGGTAGCAGTATAAATATTAATTGTTGCCCGCTTAGGCAGTTTTGTGAAATATATCTTAGCATCATAAGGTGATGATTGACCTTCGTGAGTAATATAATATGGATTCGGGACAACCATAACCTGGTCTAACAAATCATCATCAATATTCTTTTCACTAATATCATCTGCTTCAATTTTAACTTTAATTTTAGCACCCGGCAATGGGAATCCTAATGCACCACCATTTGTTTTAAGTAAGACTTTATCGCCCGGTTTAGGTTTGATTATGTTTAAACTCTTGGCTTCAGGAGATAATGACCATTGCTTAACAGCACCGTTAAATCTTTCATTTTTAGCCATATCAAAGACAAAATTAACACCTGATGCTAAAAATCCGTTTACAAAGAAAATTTCATTTTGACTATCAGTTGATTTACCTCCGAGATAAAATCTTCCCTGCTGACCTAATGCTATTCTCTGTGTATTAAGATAATGACTATTATTAAGTGTACCGGGAACTGCATATCTTGGTGTAAAGCTTGCTAAACCACTTAGCATATAACCATCAATCCAACCATAAGAAGACAGATTGTATTTACCAATGAAGTCATTTGAATTATTACCAAGCATTAGCAAGTCGGGATATTTATTACCGTTACCTGTGTCAATTTTTAGGTGTTCTATTGGTAATGGATATCTAACCACAATAGAGTCTCCGCCTGTAGGATTAGGACGTTTATATGAAATAACGTTTTTAACATCCATCAATAAATAATCACATACGAAATCCTTATTTGTTCCTAAAGTAGTTGATTTCAAATTGAGTGTTTCGGTACCGCCGGCTTTAAACTCTATCAAATATTCAGCAGGACCATTATTATAACTTCCGTATTCCCTTGTACCATATTCAGGTGATATTCCCATAACAACATTCATTGGATTTGGGTCATCTCTTGTTATATAATGATTACCAGTGATATTCCAGCCGGTTTCCTGAGTTCGTTTAACGACTCTACCGAAAGTTGTATCATTTAATTGTGAATTTATATCTGTCAAGAAAGTAATAGGTACTGCAAAACTATTGTCTATTATTGGTGATGGATAATTACCGATAACAGGGAAAATAGATGAGGAATCAGGTCTATAAAGACCTCCTCTTTGTTGTGCAGTATAATTAAAGCTAAAGCCGATTGTTCCATAAGCCGGTTGGGCAAAGGAACGTGAATAATAATAACCGGGAGTTTTAAAATCACCTGTTGTTATTACCGATGAACGTGTAATCAATGTATCGCTTGAAGGTTCGGGCATATCAATTAAAATATGTCTTATAGTATCGTCAATAACTTCATAATCAACTACCCAAGATTGAGCATTTTCAGTAAATCCACCCCTAATATAAGGTAAACCACTGGTCTGCTCCAAAAATGTTTCCGAGTAGAACAATAATCTGTCTTTATCGGTTTTATCAGTTAATCTTATCAAAGAACGATAAAGAGAATATGGTACAATTCTTTGCACCTGAGCATTACCGACACGTTTGCTTATAGTCATATTTGATAAACTCCAATTTGGTTGGAATTCCATTTCAAGTTCATGTCCGGCAAATAATTGTTTAGCTCTATCAGGGTCATAAGCAAAGAATTTAAAGTTATAGAGACCACCCATTCTTGCAGAATCAACATAAGTTACAGTAAATTTGGGTGAATGACCGACACTGGCGGCTCTTCCATAGGTTTGTACGTAGTTAGGCAATCCTTCGCCGGCAGAATTCAATTTGCGTGGTGTCGGTTGCATAAAGTCACCTTCATCATAAGCAAGCAACTTATAATAATAAGGAACGTTATTAATTATTTTTTCGGTTTTTGTCGGGTCCGCACTGTAAGTAATATCACCTGAATAATTATCATCACCAATATCAACAAATGAATTACCACGAGTAGCCATTTTCATATAAGGTGCAATTATATCAAGACGAACATCTTCACGTCCTTCAAAATCAGGAAAATCAAATTTGACCATACCATTTTGAATATAATGATATATTGAGTCCAAAGCAAGCTTAACTTGCATGGTATCTCTCATGGCTAAGTTTGTTGGAACCGGATGCAATTGGTCCATGACCAACTTTCTGACTCCATCAACCATAATATCCCTGTAAGTGTCTTTTAAATACTTAATCTTTGTAATCGTATCGGTTCCATTTGGAAAATCAGCAGTATCTGCGGGGTCAACTGTCATGCTAACTCTTTTCCAGTAAAGAGGATTATAATCAAGCAATGCCTTATCAAGTCTAATTGTACCTACACAAACACTATCAAGAATGAAATTTCTATTTCTTGGATTATCAATATTATAAGGGTCATACCAAATCGGAAAATCACTCGGTTTAGTTTTTGAAAGCAGATATGGTCCCCATGGTTGTGTAACCAAAGCAGTATCTATTCCCATAATAAACACACCTAATGTTGAATCTCTGTCCCAGAAATTATTAGGGTCTATATTTCTTGTAATATTTTTAATATATTTTCTTAAAAAAGAATCAGGTCCTAAAGGCATAATTCCTTTAGCGACTCTCATAACTTTAATTGCAAAAGTATCTAAATAAACTTCACCACTTGGAGTTCTCTCTAAACTTGGACCAATAATTGACAAAGAATCAATAAATGGCATTTCCATATCTTTAGGATTTGTACCTGCACGGTGAATTGATTTTTTAAAAGGAGTTGGAATTTGGTATTGTGCAACTTGCTTCCAACCTAAAGGACCTTTTCCTGATGTATATCTAATCGAAGGAGAAACCTGGTCTAAATCAAAAGTATCCAAATCATTTCTTCTTGCTCTGTAAAGCCTGAAGCCCATAAAGTCCATACCACGTTCGTAAAGGTCAAGCGATATTTCGGCTGTACTATCCCAAGTCAATGAAACAGCATGATTCAATGGTTGCCATTTCAATATACTGGATCTGTTTGGTGGTTCAGGAGCCCTAAAATTATTGTCATAAACCTGCTGTGCAAAAATATCTTTTCTAACCAATTCAGCCATATCATCAGCTTTACCGGTTGCGATACCGTTACCATCCATATCCAAAGAATTTGCCAATATAATACCTACAACAGTACGAACTGTATCTCCGGGTAAAATATTAATTGGTCCGGTAGCCATCAAAAAGCGGTAATCGCCGGGGTTACCTTCGCCTTCTTCGATTATACCATTAGCGGCTGATATGTATTCATATCTTGCGGCATCTTCCTGCAAGTCATCATTGATAGCCCATCTTCTGAAGGTTTTCAGACCTATTTGCTGAGGATTTGGATACCATTTCCTATCAGTTCTGCCAAATCTATGCTTTTCAGGTGGAAATACGATTTGCTCAACGCAAAAAATTGAGTCAACATAATCTCCCGGTTCAGGAGTTTGCCAATTTTCTACAGTAATAAAATCTTCTTCCAGACATTGAATACATAAATTTTCCCATACACCATTTATTAATGTATCAATTGTTTTTTCACAATTATATACGGCAGGACTTTCAAGAAAATCAAATCCCAAATATCCAAAACCTTTACCGGCTTCACCTCTGTTACCGAGTGTCCATTGAGCACAAAGATTTAAAGACGGGTCTTCATCATAAAATCTTGCTTTGTCATTATCGGCACCCGCCGCTGTATTTGGAGCTAATGCAATATCAACATCCATTACAGGAGCAAGCCAACAATCCATCAAAGTATCCTGAGATTTATTAATGATGTCATATCTTAAGAAAATAAAATCCTTATAATCTCCGAATCCCCAAGAATAAATGTACTGCTCAAATTGTAATCTTAAGGGATAACCCAAATTCTTTCTGAACTGAACACCACCCTCATAGAAATTCAAATCCGTATCTTTGAAAGTAGAGAAAATGTCTTCACCTGAAATAAAGGCAGGACCACGTGGATGAAATGTCGTTGTACGTTCTTCGGGAGTTGGAATATAATGTCCAAAATATCTGTCGAACTTTAATCTGTCATCTTCTCTTTTGCTTGCATCCCAAATGGGCCAATTCGGACCTTCATTAGGATTCAATGCAATACCATCGCTTGGTCTGAAATCCGTCGAAAAATATACTCTGTATTTTGTAATATCTGTATTATCAATAGCGTCGCCATCTTCAATCCTGCCGGGAACCATCCAAGAGTTACCGCTATTAGGATTATAAGTAACTTCTACTAACTTATTTTGTTTGCGATATCTGATTGTATCACCGGTTTGTGTATTAACAGTATCCGTCCAAACCCATTTCTGAGCGGCAAACCAAATACCACCACCGAAAAAATACTGGTTAAAAGAACCTCGGGGCCAATAGCCTCCGCCGGTATTTTTTGCTACGTCTAAGAATAGAATTCCATAGTTAGTAACCGGAAATTTAAAGTTACTAACCGAATTCTCCTGTAAATCAAAATTCTGAGTAGCTGTCCTTTGAACTTGCTCTTTTTTTCCTTTCTGCTCCTTAATAGCCGCTTGACTATCAATTGCACTAATGAAAAAAACCATCAGCAAAATCATTAAGAACATCCTTTTTATTGTCATTTTCATATAAATACCTCTTTGTTTCATTGCTTTGTAACTAATAAACTAATTAAAATCGGAAAAATACATTAAAGAAAACACTTCTTGGTGACTGATAATTCCCCTGGAACTGAACAGTTGTTTGTTCTAATTGGTCCCTGTAAGAGCGGAATTTTTCATCCTGGTCAACAACACCGTTTCCATCATAATCAGCTTCTTTTGAATACAATCTGTTACCGAAGTTATCATATTGAGTTGATATATATGTATTCAAATTTGAGAAATCTGCTTCTTCATAGAAAGGAGTTGCACTGAAGTCTCCAAGTTTTCTTCTGAATGCTAACCCGGGGTCATCTGCATCATTGGTTGAAGTATAAAGACCAAGGGCTGAAGTCATATTAAATATGTTATAAACAAATAATTGGAACTCAAGGATTGAATTGCCCATGCTTTCTCCAAACCAATCTTTCAAAGGAAATTGTTTATTAATTCTCATATCTGTTGACCAAGACGGAGCTGACCTTTCTGTTCTAATCTCCCCTATTGCTCTTCCATTCAAATCAGTCTTAGTATAAGGCACACCTGAACGCCAAGTTGTTGTTAAATTTATATTTGAATTTTCAATTAGATAAATTCCTCCGATTGTAGGTCCCTGGTCATTGTTCCACCTAAAGTCTATATAATTTGATATCCTGTGTCTAATGTCACCTGCTGTCGGGAATTCTGCCAATGGAAATGCGGGTAAATTTGAATATGGGTCTAAAGGTACCATATAGTTATCACCCGGCGAAGATGATGTTGCAACTGCTTGAGCAAGTGTATAATTTAATCTGAAACCAAAATGGTCTTGAATAGTAGCTCTTTTCATTAAAGTAAATTCCAATCCTTTAGAATTACCATATTCAGAAACAGCATACTGGAAATATGGAGTAGGAACCGCAGGCACATATACCTGTCCTAACTGATTATAAACATCTTTATAATACGCCGAAACCGTCAAAACAAATTCATCGCTTAATTGATTATTATAATTAACTTCATATTGATTAGTCCTTTGAGCTTCCATATTCGGATCACCCAATATCTGATTTCCTCTTAATCTGACGGTAGCGAATCCATCATACATGGATGATAATACCGGCATCTGGAAATACATACCATAACTAATCGAGAAATATGACCTTTCAGTTACCGGATATGCTATGTTAATTCTCGGGCTTAATTGGTATTTCATTGAAGCTTTAGCAAATCCCGTGTCTTCTTTAATCGAAACAAAATGAGTAGTCATCGTTCTATAATCCGAATTCGGATTAAATAAGTCAAACCTCAAACTGGGGCTGATAATAATACCCTTGTAACCAATTTGGTCTAATACGAACAAAGAACCTTCAAAAGGATTGTATGCCTTACTGGTTTTTGCCCATGCGGCTGGGTCGGAGGTATATAAGTTTCCGTTCCATTCATCAGTATAAACATCCATGAAAGGATTGCCGTCCCAAGGTCCCTGATTTAAATGTCTTGTTAGATTATAATAATAAAAATCAAAACCTGACCTTATTGTATGATTAAATTCTCCTGAAATTGATTTTTCAAAAATACCGTCTATTGCAAAAGTTTTACTTTCCCTAAATGAGAAACCACCACCTGCACCATGAGTATAGAAAGCTTGTTGACGTCCCCATGGATTATTTGTACCACTCGCATCTCCCTGACCTTCAATATATCCGGTCAATGGATTAATCTGAGTTTTATCACTCAGCATATATCCGTCAGCAGAAGCAGTATTCTTTTTAATAATCTCATAAAAATCTATAATATTATTTGAACCCGGAAGCATTCTACTGCCTTCAATAGCATATTGGTCTTGTGGGTATATTAAATCAAAACCTGAAAAATAACCCGGGTCCTCATATCCTACCCGTCTCGAAACTTCGTCTCTGATATTTGAATAAGATACGGTTACCTGATAGTAACTTGAATTACTTATGGTATGATTTAATCTCATAAAGAATGTACTTGACAATTGATTCGAAACGTTTTGCTTAGCAATTCTTTCAGGTATTCCGTTGGTAATATAATCTCCATTTGCATCTAATTTCGGTAAAAAAGTCTTTTGGTCATAAACAATACCTTCATCATTAGCATATAGCCATGCCATAGATGAACCTTCATCATTTACAGAGCCATAGTCTAAACCTAAGTTTAATTCTACTCCTGACATAACCTTAAATCTTAATCTTCCGGCAATATTTTTATTCCAGTTCTGGTCATTAGGCATTTGACCTAAGTTATTACTCCAAGGGTCATAAATTTCGAAACTGGCTCCATTGAATTTCCTGTAAGAGTAGTTGCTGGAAAGATAAAAAGTTGAACCGTCCAGATAAGGCAATGGTCCACCGGTACCGAAAGCAACTCTATGCTGTCCGGGTCCTTGCAACTTAGCACCTTCACCAGATGCCACAGCTTTATAAGCACCTCTTGATTCATCATAAACTAATTTCTTACCAGTCGCCTGAGAACCGAACAAAGGAGCTATATCTGTTCTATATCTTAAATACCCTTCATATCTGTCAGTTCTTCCTCTTTTCATAATAGTATTAACAATACCACCCATAGCACCACCGTATTCAGCACCCATACCACCGGTCATAACCTGAATCTCTTCGGTATCAAACTCAGTAATACCGGAAGCAACACCTCCACCGCTGAATTTATTTGTTTTGCTTATTCCATCAACTTTAACTGTTGTTTCTTCTGAACGGCTACCACGTATCGAATAGCTGTTAGTTCCTGACTGTACAACACCGGCAGTCATACCGATAATAGCAGAAATACCTTCACGGGATATTGATTGGATTTCATCTGCATCCATCTTTCGAACTTGTCCTACCGTATTTGCATTAACCATTTCTCGGTTTGCATACTTAACAACTTCAGGTAAAGAAATACCTTTTTCTTCCTGTAACACTACGCTAATTTCAGTGGTATTATCAGCTGAAATTCTTACTCCCCTCATCTCGTAAGGCGGATAGCCCATATATGTAACTTTTACAGTATAAGTACCACCATCAATATTCACGATGGTAAAACTACCGTTGGCGTCTTTCACGTAAGTACCCCGATTAGTTCCGACTACTAAAACAGACGCTCCGATAACCGGTTTTCCGTCTGCATCCAAAACTTTTCCTTTTAGAATACCCGTAAGAGCCGCTTCCATAGTCAATGGTACTGATAGTAAAGTCAAAAATAGTATAATTAAAATTTTTCGCATATCATGCACTCCATTTAAACATCTAACAATTATTTTATTATATTCATTAATTTAGTCATCTTCTTATCACCAATGCTAACCGTTACGTAATATGTACCCGATATCCAATTTGATACGTTATAATCAAAATGATGAGTTCCATAAGGCATAATTCCATTGCTAACTACTGCAACTTTTTCACCTAAGAGATTGAAAATTGCAACTTCGGTTTGTACAGGTTTGCCTTCGTAAAATACTCTGACTCTTGCAATATCATTTACAGGATTCGGAACGATATCCATCTTAACATTTTCTATGATTTCATTATCTTCGACATCAACAATAACCTCAGCAACAGCATATTTCAAATACTGATCTAAACCTGCAACAAACTGACTATCTCTTTCGGATTCGTTAGGTTTAATCTTGGTGTACTGTTTTAGCATTGGAACTATTGATTTGTCTGTAAAATTAGAAATATAATCAGGAATCAGAACACTTCTGTCAATTTCACTGCTTTGAGTAACATTCACAGCTGTATTCCATGATGTAGCATTCTTCATTCTTGCCGCCATAAAAACATCTGTAGTTGAGAAAGTCCCTGCGGTCTGGTCATAATCAATAAGGTCAATCCATTTTGCAACCATTCCGCTACCATCAACTGTTCTTGCTACCTGTAATTCGATATCACTTGGATTAGTTCTTGTATTCTCAGTATTTAAAACATCACGATACACTATATATGAACCTGTCAAATCAGCAACAATTCTCATATCCCAACTACTGTTCTCTGTGTAGATTTCAACAACCTTGCTACCCTGATATTCCTGTGCGGCATTATAAAGACCACCATGAACGATAAAGCTAATATCACCACCATTAAATACAACCATTCCTTTAGTAGTATAATTGAAAACAAATGTTCCACCAGTTAATCCTAATGAAGTCATAAATTCGTTTCTAACGGATAATGGTAGAAATTCAATAGTTTCCCAAGTTAAACCATAATCATTTGATACTGAATATCCTACTGTATTAGCATCTTTTGAACCATCACCTTTTCTGTAATTACCATAAACACCCATATAAAGGATTCCATCGTCAGCCATCTTTAAATCAATTAACTGATTATAACGACCTGCACTTTCGGGAATACTGAATTTATCGCTATTCCATGCATTAGGTATTGTTTCCAATATTTCACCTTCAATATCATCAGTTCTTCTCATA
>Ga0351971_1224_pt1 | contig 10332 bp, 10 predicted proteins | sample BONcelFGM3001F11_FD_206746 | JGI IMG/M metagenome (GOLD analysis project Ga0351971, IMG submission 206746) | Enriched cells from coal bed in the Powder River Basin, Montana, United States - BONCAT cells FGM rep2 HSBNCT.FGM.300.1.F11 ...
ACGTATATTGGAAATATCAACATGGGTGATCTCAGCATTAGGTCTTATTGCTTTGTTAGGCTTTGCCAGAATTACTCATTATAGTTCGCCAGTAACTGGCCTTGAGCTGGAAATAAAAAAACAACCTGATGGTGGATTTTTAGGATACAATCAGATGCACGAAGAAATTACTTCCATGGTTGGAGCAAATCGAACAAAGTCATTGGGATCATTGAAAGTACGCAATCTGCAAAAACAGTTGGAACTCAACCCATTTGTCGCTCATGCAGAAGCTTCGACAACTATTGATAGGAAAGTTCGTGTAAAACTAATAGAGAGGAAACCCTTTGTTCGCATTTTTACAACAAATAACGAATCGTACTACATAGATAATGAATATGTTATATTCCCAACGCATCCAGAGTTTGTTGCACGTGTGATTATTGCAAATGGAAACATTGGACCATTGCCAATTCCTGAAAACTCTGTTATATCCCTTAAAAACCTTATGAATAAGCAGCATAGTGCCTTTTCAGTTGCTCGCATTGCAGATGAGATTAACCATAATGAATTCATGAAAGTTTTGATAGATCAGATATTCATTACTGAAGAAAACCTCATTGAAATTACACCAAAGATCGGCGACGCATCTGTCATCGTTGGAGATACTTTAAATATTAAAAATAAAATACGTGCGATATCTGCTTTCTTTCAATCAAAGTCGAACGATCCGGCTTTGAGAAATTACAGCAGCATTGATGCCAGATATAGAAACCAAATTGTTTGCACCAAAAGAGATTCACTATGAAAACTTCTGAAATTATTGTCGGATTAGACATTGGAACTACCAAAATCGCATGCATCGTTGGGCGCAGGAATGACAACGGAAAAATTGACATTCTGGGTCATGGACGATCAGAGTCGATCGGTGTTAAACGAGGTATGGTATCAAATATCGAAGATACCGTTAACTCCATAAAAAAAGCTGTTGAAGAGGCCTCGATCAAATCGGGTGTCGATATAAAATATGTGAACGTAGGCATTGCAGGTCAACACATCAAAAGTCTCCAACATCGGGGAAGTCTGATTCGTGAAACGCACGATAAAGAAATCAACCGGTTGGAAATTGACAAGTTAAGCAATGATATGTACAAACTCAGCATGACAGCTGGCGAGGAAATCATTGATGTTATCCCACAGGATTATATCATTGATGGTGAACAAGGCATAAAGCAGCCTGTGGGAATGCTTGGCAGCAAAATTGAAGCAAACTTTCATGTCATTATAGGGCAGACAGCTGCTGCCAAAAACATTCTAAAATGTGTTAAAAGAGCTGGTTTAGAGATGGTTGACCTAATTCTTGAGCCAATCGCTTCAGCTGAATCTGTTTTAAGCGAAGAAGAGAAAGAAGCAGGTGTTGTTTTGGTCGATATCGGTGGTGGAACTACCGACATAGCCATTTTCTATGATAAAATTATTCGCCATACAGCTGTGATTCCTTTTGGAGGCGATATCATAACTGAAGATATCAGAGAAGGTTGTACAATCATAAAAAAACATGCTGAAGAAGTAAAAGTAAAATTTGGATCTGCTTTGGCAAGTGAAAACAGAGATGATGAGGTAGTCTCAATTCCCGGAATCAGGGGAAGACCTCCAAAAGAAATCTCTTTTCGCAATTTAGCTTCCATCATTCAGGCACGTATGGAGGAAATTATTGAGCACGTTTATTATGAGATAAAAAACTCCGGACTTGAAAGAAAACTCATCGCAGGAATTGTCTTGACAGGGGGTGGAGCACTCATGAAACATATTGATCAATTGTCATCTTTCTTAACAGGAATGGAAGTTCGCATAGGCTACCCAAACGAACATTTAGCAAAAGGCACTCTCGAAGAACTTGCCAGCCCAATGTATGCAACTGGTATTGGTCTTGTGATCGAAGGTATCAAACGATACGATTTCGAAATGGAAATGGATCGGATGAAAGAAGACGTTGAAGATGTAGGACTTAAAAAACAAACTGTTCCTGTCAAAGTCCAGGATGACCTTAAAGAAAAGAAACGACAGAGTTACCTTGATAAAATAATCAGAATATTTGATCGTGATTTGATCGAATAAAGTTATGTTATCAACCATAAAATGTTAACAAATAAAAATAAAAAACAATATCTGAATCAAACAAGAAATTAATTTTAAAACCTAGAATCATGACTGAAATGCTAAAATTTGAACATCCTAAGAATCAATCAAATATCATCAAAGTAATAGGTGTTGGCGGAGGGGGAAGCAACGCTGTAACACATATGTTCCACCAAGGTATTAAAGGTGTTGATTTTGTATTATGCAACACCGACTCACAAGCTCTCGACACAAGTGCTGTTCCTAATAAAGTTCATCTTGGAAAACGACAACTTGGAGCCGGCAATATTCCAGCAGTGGGCCGGGAAGCAGCCATTGAAACAACTGAAGAAATAAGAGAATTGTTGGAACCTCATACCAAGATGCTTTTTATTACTGCAGGTATGGGAGGTGGAACAGGAACAGGAGCAGCTCCTGTTGTTGCAAAAATTGCCCGCGAACTCGACATCTTAACTGTTGGTATTGTTACGCTTCCTTTCAGTTTTGAAGGCAAAAAGCGTCGCCAGCAAGCCATTGAAGGTATCGAAGAACTCAGAAGACATGTTGATACATTACTTATTATCAGCAACGATAAGCTAAGAGAAGAATATGGAAACATGCGTTTAACTGAAGCTTTCAAAAAAGCTGACGATGTTTTGACAATTGCTTCCAAAGGAATCGCCGAGATCATTACTGTTACAGGATACATAAACGTTGACTTTGAAGATGTTAAAACAGTAATGAAGAATAGTGGTAAAGCAATAATGGGTTCTGCAATAGCATCTGGCGAAAACAGAGCCATTAAAGCTATTGAAGAAGCAATGCGTTCACCACTCCTAAACGATTCTAATATTTCAGGAGCAAAGAATATCTTGTTGTATATCACTTCTGGAGAAGAAGAAATTTCTCTGGATGAGGTTCATGAAATTACGGATTATATTCAGCATATATGTGGAAACACAGCTGAGGTAATTTGGGGCAATGGCGTTGACAACACATTGGAAAACAATATCGCCCTTACTATTATTGCAACTGGCTTTGAAAATGAGGAGCTTCTGACAGTTACACAGGGAGGCTCTAATGTAAAAGTCAATCCGCTATATGGCGATAGAAAAGATGATTCATTTACTAATCAACAAAATAAACAAAGCGCACCCGTAAAAGTTTTTACTCTAAGCAACGATGATTCTGAGGATGATGTTGAAATAACAGACACCGCTCACGAGCATACTTCACAAACAAATCAGGCAACACAAAAAATTCATCATCTATTTGATGAAATCCCGGAAGAAAAAGAGATAGAAGAAGCATCACTCATAACAGAATCAGCTGCAGACTCGTCGTTCTCACACCTGACAATCAAAGACGCCGATGAAATCTTATTTGAGGTAGCTGAGCCAATTATTGAAGCTAAAACTGAAGTTGTAAAAACAACTATCGCACGTATAAACGCAGAAGATGAAATGGCCGAACGCCTTGAAATGGAGAGAAGAAGTCTTGAGCGTCAAAGTCGTCTTAAAGCCATGAGTTTAAAAATCAAAACAGATCAAGGAATTGAAGAGCTTGAGAAACAGCCTGCCTATCTGCGAAAAGGGACTGATGTAAAACAAGAAATGTCATCACAAGATGTCTCTCGTTATAGTATTGATCCTACTCCGGGGCGTCCGGGTCTACGACTTGATAATCCATTTCTACACGATAACGTAGATTAAAGTATTGAATAATGGAACTTGAAGTAATTATAAATAACGACATTAAACAGGCGATGCTTGCAAAAGATATGCGGAAGTTAAATGCTTTACGCGCTATTAAAGCAGCATTGTTACTCGAAAAAACAGGTAAAGATGTGAGCAGTGGTATTATTCCTGAGAGTGTAGAACTGAAGCTTTTGCAAAAACTTATAAAACAACGTCGCGAATCAGCAGCTATTTATGTTGCTCAAATGCGAGCTGATTTAGCAGATGAGGAAAGCTATCAGGCAAGTATCATTGAAAATTATCTTCCTTCACAAATGTCAGAGGATGAGATCAAAACAATTGTTGCTTCTGCTATATCTGAAACAGGTGCTACTGGTATGAGAGATATGGGTAAAGTTATGGGTATTGTATCTTCAAAGATTTCCGGCAAAGCCGATAATCAAACTGTTGCTACGATTGTAAAGACACTACTTAATAGTTAGTTTTATTTTGAGTCTGAAGAAGACTCGCATTACAGGGGGGAAACAAAAAAGGAGCTAAACAGCTCCTTTTTTTATTTAAATTTTGAGAATAAATTAACCGAGTGCAACACGTTTAAAAGAAGTTACGGTAAGTGATTTATCACTTTCTGAAAGATACTGTTTAACGGTCTTTTTATTTTCACGTACAAAGTCCTGATTGAGTAAGGTGCTTTCGCGGTAAAATTTATTCAGTTTCCCACGAGCAATTTTTTCAAGCATTTCTTCAGCCTTACCTTCGTTACGAGCTTGTTCCATACCGATTTCAATTTCACGTTGAATAGCTTCCTGAGGAACATCACTTTCATCAACAGCTACCGGATCCATTGCAGCAACTTGCATTGCAAGTTCACGGCCAATTTGAAGTACATTTGGAGCTTCTGAAAGATTCAACCCGATAATAGTGGATAAACGATTTCCTGGATGAATGTAAGCAGCAGTAACTGGAGCTTCAATTTTAAAGAAAGCACCTAAGTCAATTTTTTCGCCAATTACACCAGTCTGGTCTGTTATTGTTTCTCCTACTTTTCTTCCGTTTAGTTCAAGTTCTTTCAATTCCTCGATGCTTTGAACTTTATTAGCAATAGCTAAGTCAAGAATGCCGTGAGCATATTTTATAAAGTCCTCATTTTTTGCTACGAAATCCGTTTCACAGTTTACCATCACAACGGCTGCATATTGGTGATCGGCACTTGTTTTAGCAATAATAACTCCTTCGGTAGCTTCGCGGTCGGCGCGTTTTGCAGCCACTTTTTGGCCTTTTTTGCGCAGATAATCCACAGCTTGTTCCATATCTCCATTGCTTTCAACGAGAGCATGTTTACAATCCATCATACCGGCGCCTGTCAGCTTTCTTAAATCATTTACTTGAGCAGCAGTAATATTCATTTGCTTATAATTCTTTAAAATTAAGTCTATTATTTTCTGGCAGCTGGACGACGTGGTCTTTTTCCACGAGCATCATCACCTGCTGGTTTACGGCCAGCTTCACCTTTATTTTCTTCTTCGTCAACTTCGAAGTTTTTGTCGTTATCATCGCCAAAATCTTCTCCATCAGTATCACCATCTTCCTGACCTTTATCTTTTGCGAGTTTTCTATCATTTAGGCCTTCTTCAATAGCTTGAGCCATTGTGCGAAGAATTAAAGAGATTGATTTGCTTGCATCGTCGTTTCCTGGAATTGGGAAGTCGATAATATTTGGATTTGAGTTGGTGTCGCAAATAGCAAAAGTAGGGATATTGAGTTTGCGAGCTTCGGCAACTGCAATATGCTCTTTGATAACGTCCACAACAAATAAAGCAGATGGAAGACGGCTAAGGTCAGCAATACTTCCTAAGTTCTTTTCGAGTTTTTCACGCTCACGTTGAATTTGAAGACGTTCCCTTTTGGAAAGATTCATATATGAATCGCTTACCATAAGTTTATCGATATTTGACATTTTACGCACCGCTTTACGAATGGTAGCAAAATTTGTCAACATACCTCCTGGCCAACGTTCTGTAACATAAGGCATACCAACCTTGGCGACCTCTTCTGCTACAATACTTTTTGCTTGTTTCTTTGTAGCAACAAACAAAACTTTTTTACCAGAACGAGCTAACTGACGAAGTGCATTTGCAGCTTCTTCAATTTTAACTTGAGTTTTGTATAAGTCAATGATGTGGATTCCATTACGTTCCATAAAAATATATGGTGCCATATTTGGATTCCATTTTCTTCTGAGGTGACCAAAATGAACACCTGCATCTAATAATTCTTCAAAGGATACTCTTGACATAAAAAATTGATTAAAAATTGTTTACTTTCACGAACACAATCGCTGAGTAGATCTGAGAGGACATCTCAGCAATTTGGATACTAAACAGAATCGTTTGCCCTTAAGACTAACGTTTGCTGAATTGGAACTTCTTACGGGCTTTTGGCTGACCTGGTTTTTTACGTTCAACCATTCTCGGGTCGCGACGTAAGAGGCCTTTTGCTTTGAGAACAGGACGATATTCGCTGTTAATTTCGCAGAGTGCACGGCTTATAGCAAGACTTAAAGCCTCTGCTTGTCCGTTGATTCCACCACCAGCAAGATTTACTTTGATGTCATAAACTCCCATATTGCCTGTTAAAGCAAGTGGTTGTTCAACAACAAACTGCAAAATGCCTGTTGGGAAATATTCTCTAAAATCTCGCTTATTAACCACGATACTGCCGTTTCCGCTTTTCAGATAAACACGGGCAACAGCAGTCTTCCTCCTACCTAAGGCGTTGATTACTTCCATGATACTTATTTAATTGTATTTAATGTTAATTCCATTGGCTGCTGAGCTTCATGTTTGTGGTTAGGACCAGCATAAACATAAAGGTTGCGAAACAACTCGGCTCCCAATATTGTTTTTGGAAGCATTCCTTTCACTGCATGCTCAACAACTGCAATTGGTTTTCTTTTCAGCTGCTCCTTGATGGGACGATGACGCTGACCGCCAGGAAAACCTGTGTGACGGACATAGTACTTGGTCTCCATCTTGTTGCCTGTGAGGGCGACCTTTTCAGCGTTGATCACAATCACATTGTCACCACAATCACTGTGGGGAGTGAAGGATGGTTTGTGTTTGCCTCTTAATACCTGAGCAACTGTTGACGCCAAACGTCCTAAAATCAGTCCTTCGGCATCGATAACCATCCATTTTTTATCAGCATTTTCTTTATTGACGCTGATAGTTTTGTAACTAAGTGTATTCATTGACTTGTAGATTACTTCTTTCGTTTCAGTACATACTTTTTCCAAAACGGGGTGCAAAAATAGAAACATTTTTTGATTCCAACAAATTTACTAACATCTATTTGTTGATATTTTTTTATGTAACATTTTGAACCACCGATGAGAACCTCCTTGACCGGCCTTTCAGCTATTTTACTGACTGATTAATCGAGGATTTTTCGGACTGCAAAAGTACACATTATCATGGGTTTTTTTATCCATAGGATGATTTAAAATGGTTTACAAAAAAAGGCCTTCACTATGACTTCAATCGGGTAAGGTATTCTTGTTATTTTTGCACCTTAAAATATTCCCTCAAAACAGATGTATGTCGGTAAACGTTAAGCAAATTTCGAAGCTTTATGGTACTCAAAAAGCATTGGACAATGTATCTCTTTCGATTAAACCCGGAGAAATTGTCGGGTTGTTAGGTCCTAATGGTGCAGGAAAGTCAACGTTGATGAAAATCCTAAGCTGCTTTATTCCTCCAAGCTCAGGCTCAGCTTCAATAATGGGTTTTGATGTTCAGGATCAATCTATTGAAGTCAGAAGGCTCGTGGGATATCTTCCGGAAAGTAATCCTCTTTATGCGGAAATGTATATCCGGGAGTATTTGACGTTTATTGCAGGCATTCACCAGTTAGGTAAAAGAACAGCCGGCAAAGTTGACGAAATGATTCATCTAACCGGTTTGGAACCTGAAATTCATAAAAAGATTCATATGCTATCAAAAGGCTACAAACAAAGGGTTGGCATTTCGCAGGCATTGATTCATGATCCTAAAGTACTTATTCTTGACGAACCTACTTCAGGGCTCGATCCCAACCAATTGGTTGAAATAAGGAACTTAATTAAAAATATTGGGAAAGACAAAACCGTAATACTCTCAACCCACATCATGCAAGAAGTTGAGGCATTATGCAGTCGGGCAATTATAATAAATAAAGGTGTGATTGTTGCCGATGATTCGACCGACAAATTAAGCAATAGCAAGACAACAGAAGCTATTGTAGTAGAGTTTGAACAAACCATAGATGCTGCGGATCTTTTGAAAATTCCAGGAGTAAAACGTGTACTAAAAGAATCAAACAGCTGGGTTATCGAGCCTGAAGCAGGACGTGACGTCAGACAAGCACTTACCAAATGGGCTGTTGACCGACAACTTATTATCGTTGGCTTAAAAAAGAAAACGTTAAGCATGGAGGAGTCTTTTCATAAATTTACTCAAAAATCCTAGGCCTAGCTTGATCCTTTAAAATAGTTTTCATTCAGCAAGCTCTTTGCAACAAATGTTAATTAAATGACAAGGCTTCACAGTTTTAGTATTTTTGCGGTCTGATTTTAAATCAGGAACAGGTTATTGAAAAATATTCCAAATGAAATTTTTGTTTAAACAGTTAACAATAAATAAAAATTGAAAACTAATAGCGAAATCATACAAATTGCTTCTCAGGTTATAAATAACGAAATCAATGCTTTAGCAGGTTTATTAAAAGTTCTTGGTAACGATTTTGCTGTTGCAGTAAGATTGATTCTAGCTTGTGAAGGTAAAGTTATAGTAAGTGGTGTGGGCAAAAGTGCTACAATTGCTCAGAAATTGGTGGCTACTTTCAATTCAACCGGTACAACAGCAGTGTTTCTTCATGCTGCCGATGCCATTCATGGCGATCTGGGAGTTATACGCGATGAGGATATCATCATTTTATTGTCAAAAAGTGGAGAGACGCCAGAAATAAGGGTGCTAATGCCTTTGTTGAAAGCAAGAAAAAATAAATTGATATCCATTGTCGGAAATATTCAATCCTATCTGGCGTTACAATCAGATATAGCGCTGGATTCAACAGTACCGAGAGAAGCTTGTCCAAATAATCTTGCTCCAACAGCCAGCACAACAGCCCAACTCGTTATGGGTGATGCACTCGCAGTATGCTTATTGGAATGCAGAGGATTTACTGCTGAAGATTTTGCAAAAGTACATCCTGGAGGTGCGCTTGGCAAACAATTATATCTGCGTGTCGACGATATTTTCTTAAAAAATCAGGTCCCTTTTGTTGGTCCAAATGATGATCTGACAAAAATTATCGTCGAAATATCAGAAAAACGACTTGGAGCCACTGCTGTTTTAGATCAAGATATATTATTAGGTATAATAACTGATGGCGACCTCAGACGCATGCTGATGAATAATCCGCGTTTAGATCAGATAAAAGCTTCTGACATTATGACAAAAAATCCAAAATCTGTTGAGCCGAATGCACTGGTAGCTGATGCTCTGGAAACAATGCGGCATTATAACATTACCCAACTTCCTGTTGTTGAGAATGGCGCCTACAAAGGCGTAATCCATCTCCATGATATTATAAAAGAAGGAATTATTTAGTAGAAATAAAAACAGCAAAAAATGAAAACAATTGAAGATTTCAATGCCTATCGCAAAAAGATGAATGATAAAATGATGGATGCGCCTAACAATAAAATCATGAAGCGCATTTACAGTCTTGACACGCTGACTTATGAATCGGGAGCTCTTGATACAAAAACAAAAGAGATGTTAGGGCTTGTAGCTTCGATGGTTTTAAAATGTGATGACTGTATTTATTATCACCTTCAAAAATGTTCTGAGCTTGGTGTGACAACCGATGAAATAATGGAAATATTTGGTGTAGCAAACCTTGTTGGGGGAACCATTGTAATTCCTCATACCCGCAGAGCTTTAGAATTCTGGGAAGCTTTGATGGAACAACGTAATTAGCATTTGATTTACAACCGATTACCCATGCAGGGAATGAAACAATGGATTTTGATAATCCTTTTTAGTTTTTTGGTTGCACCTGCCATGTCGCAAGTTACCAAGATAAGAGGGAAAGTTATGGATGCTGAAACATCCGAAGCAATTCCATTTGTAAACGTATACCTATTTGGAACAAGTGTTGGTACAACTACTGATTTCGAAGGCAATTATTATTTTGAAACAAGAGTTAGTGCCGACTCAATTGCAGCATCCTTTATTGGATATCAGCGACAAAGCCAGTTAATCAAACTAAATCGTTATCAGGAAATTAATTTTAACCTACATCCCGATAGGTTTCAATTGGAAGAAGTAGTTATTGTGGCTGGTGAAAATCCAGCTGACATAATCATGCGTAACGTTATAAAAAACAAAGAAGTAAATAAAAACAATAAGCTTGAGGCTTACCAGTATGAGGTGTATAATAAGATTCAATTCGATGCTAACAATTTTGATGAAAAACTTAAAAACAAGCGACTGCT
>Ga0351971_1225_pt1 | contig 10263 bp, 10 predicted proteins | sample BONcelFGM3001F11_FD_206746 | JGI IMG/M metagenome (GOLD analysis project Ga0351971, IMG submission 206746) | Enriched cells from coal bed in the Powder River Basin, Montana, United States - BONCAT cells FGM rep2 HSBNCT.FGM.300.1.F11 ...
CATCCATGCGTTACAATAAGCAGAGACGGCGTATATTGCAATCATAAAATGAATTTTTCGTATTCCGGGAAGAACAACTCATCATTGACACGAAAAACCGATTCCTCTATAGTCGGCTGGCAGGGAAGCCCCGGGCGGAAGACCCGGGGAAGAAAGCCCGGCTTCGGACGGTGCTTTCGGGGGTGGCAACCGACTACATGAAGCCAATCAGGACGTCGAACCATGAGTGAACTATCCGCGGCAGTTTCCAACAAAACAAAAATTCGTTTACTGGCATTGATGATGGCGATGGAGATATACACGCTGGGTGTATCTGCCATCGGTATGGCCACATCAAATTCGATCGTGTTCGTGGCCAATTTTGTCATTGCCTTTACCGGCGCGCTCGCGTCGGGGCTGTCACTGTACACGATTAAAAGAATGACGAAGGGAACGGACCTGCTCAATACGTACGGTCTGGGAAGGATGGAAACCATCTCGAGCATCGTCGTCGGGGTCACCATGGTCATGGCCGCTACGTTCGTCGGCTATGAGACGATCCTGAAGCTCTACCATCCCGTCGATCAGCACGGCGGTCTCGCGGCGACGCTTCTGACATTCGCCTCCTTCGCGGCGTCCATGTGGTTATGGATACGCAATTATCATCTGAGTAAAACCGAACATTCACCCATCTTCGGTTCGATCTGGCGCATGGCCAGAATGGGGGCACTGGAAGATCTGCTGATCATTCTGGCGGTCGGACTTGCGCTCATTTTCCAGGGGTCCGCCTGGACGCGCTATCTGGACGTCGTGGCAACATCCTTCCTGATGATCAGCATCGTCAAATCCATCTATGACGTTTTTTCCGGTTCCATGTCCGACTTGCTGGACCGCAGCCTTGATGAATACAATCTGCTCATCATCCTGCGCGAACTGGTGGCCAATTTTGATGCTTACGACCAACTGCACGGCATCCGGACGCGCCGATCGGGCAGCCAGACTTTTATCGAGCTGTTCCTCGAATTCCACCCGGAGACAAAAATCGCTGCCGTTTATGACCTGCTGGCACGGCTGGAAACGGCCATAAAGGAGCATATGCCCAACGCCCAGGTCATGATCATTCCGAGCCGCGAGCCCAATCTCCAGAGGGCCGCCGACTGAGTTGCCGAACAGTTCAGTGCGACGACTGCATGCCCCCACGTTAATTCAATGTAAATCTATTCTCTGATCTTCAGATGGGTCTGCAAGTAATTTTTGAACGCCTTGAAATCGCTGGTCAGCGCAATGGCGCTGCCTTGGCGGCGGGCCAGGTCTTTCATGCTTTCGGGAAGTTCGGGGTCGATGCCCAGGAGGCTTTTGATTTCTTCGGGAAACTTGGCGGGGTGAGCGGTCTCCAGGCAGATGGCCAGTTTCGAATCGCCGGTTTTCTTCTGGTAGGCTTCGAGGCCTGCCCAGCCCACCGCGCCGTGCTGCTCCAGAATCACCCGATAGCGCTCGTAAACACTCTTGATGGTCTGCCGGGTTTCCTCATCGGAGACGCTCACCGAAAAGATGTACCGGCGCATTTCCTGGAGATCGGGATAACGATGGACGACACCCGCACGGTCGACCGTGCCGCCATAGAGTTCAAAGAAGCGCGCCAGGTTGCTGGGATGTCCCACATTCATGGCGTTGGAAATGCAGGCCCGCGACGGCGACACTTTCGTGTATTTGCCGGTTTCGAGATAAATCGGAAATTCACTATTTTCGTTGGTGGGCATGATCAGCCTGGCCACCGGCAATCCCATCCGGCGGGCGTATTCGCAACCCAGGGCATCGCCGAAATTGCCCGACGGAACAGAAAAAATGACCTCTTCGCCGCGACCGGCCAACTGAGCGTAGGCATAAATATAATAAACGATCTGCGGCAGGATGCGGCCGAAATTAATGGAATTGGCCGATGATAAGTTGAACCGGGCCAGCTCCCGGTCGGCAAACGCTTCTTTGACGAGATTCTGACAATCATCAAATTTTCCGTCAACCGAGATCGCCCGGACGTTGCCGCCGATGGTGTCGAGCTGCTTTTTCTGCATCAGACTCACTTCATCGGCGGGATAGAGAATAGTCACGTCGATACCGCGAACGCCTTTATAGGCTTCCCCCACGGCGCTACCGGTATCGCCGGACGTCGCCACGAGAATATTGAGCCGCTCTCCTTCAGGCCGGCAGTGGCTCATGAGCCGCGCCATCATTCGGGCGGCAAAATCTTTAAAGGATGCCGTGGGACCCTGATCCAGGCGCAGAATAAAAGCACGCGGATAAACCGCTTCCAGCGGCACGGGATAATTATAAGCATCCCTGACGATTGCTTCGAGAACAGCAGACGGGAATTCTTCGGACAGGAAAGCCCCGGCAACAAGAGAAGCCGCCCGCCAGTATGGTTTATCCCGAAGCGACAGGATATCGCCGATCGAAAGCTGCGGGATGGCATCGGGTACAAACAGGCCTTCGTCCGGCGCCTGACCGGCAAGCAGGGCTTCCTTAAAGGATACGCTCCCGGTAAAGGGGGTGATTCCCGGAACATGCCGCACATGCCGATTGGTACTGTAATATCTGATGGTCATCTCGCTCGTCCTTCGTTAAGGTGCTCTCCTATAAACTTATTGACGCAAATAAATCAACAAAAAACGACGGCCAAACGGCGGGGACCGGGTCTTGACACCCGCAGGAGTGGATGCATTCTTTACCGAATACCGTTTGGAAAATGCGGCCTTCTATGTTAAAAATCAATGCGGCTTCCGGAGAAGCCAGACAACTTTGATTCTCAGGTGGACAAATGGAAGAAAAAAAGCGGGTCCGGTTGACGGAAACAGTCCAGAGCGCGGGTTGAGCCTGTAAGATCGGTCCGGGGGACCTGTCCGACATTCTCAAAGATTTGCCGCTCATCTCCGATCCCCATTTACTGACCGGATATGAACATGCGGAAGACGCAGGCGTGTATCAACTGTCCGATGATCTCGCCCTGGTTCAGACCGTGGATTTTTTTACGCCGACGGTGGATGATCCCTATACCTTCGGGCAGATCGCCGCAACCAACGCCATCAATGATATTTACGCCATGGGCGCAAAACCCCTGACAGCCATGAACATCGTCTGCTTCCCGATCAAGACAATGGATAAATCCGTTTTGCGCGACGTTTTGCGCGGGGGACTGGATAAGATGCGCGAAGCCGGCGTTCTTTTGATCGGCGGCCACAGCGTGGAAGACAACGAAATAAAATACGGCCTTTCCGTGACCGGGACCATCCATCCCCGACGCGTGCTCATGAACCGCGGCGCGAGACCGGGCGATAAACTCATCCTGACCAAACCACTGGGCACGGGTATCATCAGTACGGCACTCAAGGCCGATGCCGCAAGCGATGCCGTTTTGGCAAAATCGATCGCCTGCATGACGGAGCTCAACAGGAAAGCTGCAGAACTTGTGATCGCCGCCGGAGAGATTCATTCCTGCACGGATATCACCGGCTTCGGCTTTCTGGGCCACGCCTCAGAAACCATTGAAGGCAGCGACGTCGGCCTCAGGATCGCCGCACGGTCGATCCCGATCATCGAAGGCGTAAAGGAGCTGCTGGAAGAAGGCTATGCGCCGGGCGGTCTCACTCGCAACCGGAATTACCGCCTGGCCCAGGTCGAAAAGGGTCCATCCTGCCCGGACTGGATTTTTGATGTGTGCTTTGATCCGCAGACGGCCGGCGGTTTGTTTTTCAGCCTGCCTGCGGATAAAGCGCAGACGCTTCTGGATGCGCTGCGCGAGGCAGGCATAAAAGAGGCCGCAATCGTTGGTGATGTGGTGGGCAGCCATCCCGGTAAAATTTTGATCGTGTGATCCTTCAAAGGACGTAAACGGGAAGAATCATGAGACTGGAATCGACATCCGTCAAAAACGAGACGCAGCAGAATTTGAAAAGGATGCTGGAGCTCGCCCATCCCGATGATGCGCTGCTGCTTTTGATGTACGGCAGCCCGGACCCCGACGCCATGGCCTCGGCCATGGCCCTGAGAGAGTTATTTCGGCAAAAAAAAGGAATGTCCAGGTTTGTTTTTGCGGCAACCGAGCCCTTTCGGAGGCAGCAAAACAGGGAGCTGGCCCAGGCGATGCGGATCGGCATAAAGTTGCTTCCCCAGCTGGATCTCAGCACCTTCCAGATGATCGCTCTGGTCGACGCGCAGCCGTCTTTCTTCGGTGATCAGCTCCAGTCGGTTAAACCGACAATCGTTTTCGATCATCATCCCCGTCAGGGCGAATGGTCGGCGGAAATTACGGATATCCGTCCTCAGTATGGAGCGCTCGCCAGCATTCTGACGGAATACCTCCGCTTGGCACACATCCGGATTCCCCGGATTTTACACACGGCGCTTCTGTACGGCATTAAAACGGACACGGACAATTTCGACCGTGAAACGCTGAGCGAAGATATTCAAGCCTATCTGTATCATGCCCGGCGCGCCAACATGCGGCTGATCCGGCGCATCGAACTTAATCAGACGCCCAGGAGCTATTTGAAATATTTTGATCATGCCTTTCATCACATGACTCACTATCGCGGCCGCCGCGTCGGATTCCTGGGACACGTGGAAAGTCCGGATGTTTGCGTGCAGGTGGCGGATTTCTATTTGCGGCTGATCGGCACTTACTATGTCGTCGTTGCCGGCATCGTCAATGATCAACTGATCATTATTTTCCGGGGCGACGGTTACCGCCAGGACTGCGGCGCGATTGCCCAGAATGCCTGCGGTCTGATCGGCCAGGGGGGCGGTCATCGCAGCGCCGCCCGCATTCAGATTTCGCTGGACGTTTTAAAAGCCGAATTAAAAGGCGACTTATCTCAGCAAAGCATTGATCATTTTCTGGATCACTGCCTGAAGAGAGTCCACAAGGCGAAAGAATATCCCGCCGCGATAGAAAACGGGACGAAAAATTCATGAGAGATATCGGATTTCGAAAAGAGCTCACGACCGGTCATTACCTCAATCCGTTTGCGGGATTTGAACCGAAAGATATTCCCATCGAGGAACGCTATGACGAAACCACCGGTGTCGCCAGCCGTATCCTCCCCTACCGCGTTCGCCCCACACAAAAACCGGACACGGCCGCCTATGTGGAGAAATCTCCGGAAGCGATCTGTCCGTTCTGCCCGGAGCTTTTTGATAAGATGACGCCGAAATTTACGCCGGACATTACAGCTTGCGGAAAATTCAGACACGGCGGCGCCTGTCTGTTTCCCAATGCGTTCCCTTACGACGCCGCCAATGCGGTCGCGATTCTTTCATCGCGCCACTTCACCTCACTGGATCAGTTGACGGCCCAGACGATGCATGACGGTTTTGCCGTCTGCCGCGATTATTTTTACCGGATCGCCGAATTGCAGAAGGGATATCAATACGGATCGATCAACTGGAACTACATGCCGCCCGCGGGAGGCGGGCTGATTCATCCCCATCTGCAGACAATCGTGGGTAAGAACCCAACCAATTTTATGAGACGGCTCCTGGTCAGCGCGCAGAATTACGCAGCGGCCTCCGGCGGCAATCTATGGAGGAATCTGCTGGTGATCGAGCAGGAATCCGGGGAGCGATTCATTGCCACAACCGGCGCCATTTCATGGCTCGCTGCTTTCTCACCCAAAGGCATGGCGGGGGAAATCGATTTTTATTTCAAAGAAAAGACATCGTTTTTTGATCTGACCCAAGCCAATTTTGAGGAGATGCTGATGGGCCTGGCCCGGATCTTCCTTTATCTCTATGTCAATAATTACATGAGTTTTAACCTGTCGCTCTATGCCACACTGACCCCGGATAAGAACTTCTGGGTGCAGGGCAAAATCATCCCCCGGTTTGAAATCAATCCCCTGGGCACAAGCGACCTCAATTACTTTGAAAAACTGCACAATGAAATCATTTGCCCTGTCGTTCCGGAACAACTTTGCCAGGAATTGCAGGCGTATTTTCAGACATAAAGTGAGATAGGGACGGTCGCGACCACCCACGTGTGACCTCGCGTGACCTTCAGGTTATTCGGGCAGCAAAACCGTTCCCCCGAGAGATCGTGTTAACTCCGTTTGACCCATAAAGAAAGGCGGCATCTTCATGCCGCCTTTCTAGTTTTGAATCAACACCTCAGTTAATCTTCCTTGCTGCCGGTGCTTGTCGTTGCTGATGTGTCGGAAGACGTCGAGGAACTCTCACTGGCTGCTGTTTCCTTATTTTCCGTTTTGGCCGGCTGCGGCTTCTTTCCGGCGTAGTCGGTCGCATACCATCCGGAGCCTTTCAGACTGAAAGACGACAGCGACATCATCTTTTGAACCTTACCCTTGCAGAATTTGCATGTTTTTAAATCCGGTTCAGTAATTCCCTGAAATGCTTCAAATTGCTTTCCACATTTCTTGCACTGATATTCGTAAATAGGCATTGTTAAACCTCCTCACATTAATTATATAAATCACTAATTTTAAACTCACTCGAGAAGCAGTCCAGTACGATGTCCATGTCATTTTGCCGGATGGGCTGCAAAGCCCTTCTCGTCAGATTGTGAACTATTTTTTCCTCAGTTTCTTTGTCTTCGTCCGGCGCGTTGAAGTCGATATCGCCGTTTCCGAACCGGAGAACGTGAATCAGTTCATGGACGGCGATATAAAGCATTAAAGGGCTGAATTTTATAAAGGAATTAGCCCGATCCACCGCATCCAGTATAATGTTGTCCTGCAAGCACACCCGGTAAAAATCAAAACCCTCTTTCCCGTCCGGGCTTAAACCCGAAGGTTTTTCATAAGAGTATTTGCAAAGTTGCGCAAATGCGTCGCCTTTTACTTCATGCTGCTCCAAAAAAGCAAGCGTTTTTACGTCATACTTATTTTTGCGCAGATCATTTTCACTTAAGCGAAAATGCCGTGACACCAGCTTCTCCGCATCGTTAAATGCTCTGGCGGCCACCGGTATCTGCGTTTGACTAAAATAGCGGACCATAAAAACACCCGAACCATTTCTAAAGCTGCGGTAATATAACTATAAACTCTTTGGGTGTCAATATAATGCCCGAGGGAGCACTTGCCCATTTTACAAAGTATCCTTATTATATTCCCGCATAAGGAACTTCTTGTCAAATGATGTTGCCGATGTTAGTATTCGTACCTGTTTTCAACTGCAATTACATCGGTAAGGAAAACTTGATGATGGAACTCATCGCAAAGAGTCAGAACAACGGCCCGGTCGCCGGCAGCGGTTCGGCAATACTCCGGCCGTTTGCCTACATCGGCCGAAAAGTGATCAACTGGGTAAATAATCTCGGGGCGGCGGCTATTTTTCTTTATATGGCCCTTTTGCAGACCTTCCGGCGCAAGCAACTGTCCAAAACCATTGAACAGGTTTACTTCATCGGCGCCCGATCCATTACCATCATTATGCTGGTCAGCGTTTTCACCGGAATGGTTCTCGGGCTGCAGGCTTATCATTCCCTGTCCAAGTTCGGCGCGCAGGGAGCAGTCGGATCGCTGGTCGCTCTCTCCCTCATTATGGAACTGGGTCCGGTGCTGACGGCCATCATGATCACGGCCCGGGCCGGTTCGGCCATCGCCGCGGAAATCGGCATCCAACGGATCAGTGAGCAGATCGATGCCCTGCACACGATGCACATTAATCCGATGCGATACGTCGTCAGCCCTAAAATTACGGCGGCGATTATCAGCTTTCCGCTTCTGACTGCCGTATCCGATTTGATCGGAATTTTCGGCGGCTACATTTCCGGGGTCGTGCTCCTGGGCTTGAACGGCAGCGTCTACTGGAACAGCGTCCTGAAATATGTAGCCATGTCCGATATTACGAACGGCTTTACCAAGTCGATCGTTTTCGCCGTCATCGTCGCCACGGTTTGCTGCTTCCAGGGGTATTTCGCTCATATGCGCAAAGACAGCCACGGCGCCCAGGCGGTAGGACTCGCCACCACGTCGGCCGTCGTCGTATCGTGCGTATTGATTTTAATTTCAGACTATGTTGTGACATCCCTTTTGTTGTAGAGAGGTTCCATGGACACGCCGCTTATTGAATTTCAAAACGTTACCAAACGCTTCGGTGATAAAACCGTCCTGGATCGGGTTAATCTGCAGATCTACGAGGGGCAGGTCACAACGATTATCGGACTTTCCGGTTCCGGCAAAAGCGTTCTCCTCAAGCATATCATCGGTCTCATAGAGCCCGACGAAGGCGTCATTCTCTTCCGCGGCAAACCGATTACCGGCGGCAACCACGCGGATATTTCCGAATCCTTTAATCAGATCAGCTACATGTTTCAGGGCAACGCCTTGTTTGATTCCTTAACCGTTTATGACAATATCGCCCTGCCGCTTCGCGAAACGACCACTTTGAAAAAGGCGGAAATCCACCGGCGGGTCATGTCCCGCATTAAGCAGACGGAACTCACTGAAGCCACTTCCAAATACCCGTCTGAGCTTTCCGGGGGAATGCAAAAGAGAGCCGCCCTTGCCCGCGCGCTGATTACCGATCCGCAAATCGTCCTCTTTGATGAGCCGACCACGGGCCAGGATCCCGTCCGCAAAAATGCGATTCTGAGCATGATCGCCCAGTACCAGCGCAAGTTCAATTTCACAGCCGTCCTGGTGAGCCATGAGATTCCGGACGTCTATTTCATCTCCAACCGCATCCTTGCCCTCTACGACCGACAGATCGTCTTCCAGGGAACGCCGGAGGAACTGGAAAATTTCGACCATCCGTTCATGAATGAGGTCATCGGCTCCCTGGAGGCACTGCAGAAGGAATTAACCGGACTGTATTCGCAGCGCCAGTTCAAGGTTCTCAATCACCTGCAGTTGAAGCGGCGAATCGCCGGAGAACCCTATTGTCTGGTAGACTTCCGGCTGGAGGAACTGGGCGCGCTCATCAGCACGGTCGGGCATGAAGCGGCGCAGGAAGCGGTCCGGAACATGGGATTGTACATTGACAAACACTTCGGCACGATCGGCGGTATTTCCACGCGCCGCAATACCAGCGAGATCATCACGATGCTTCCGTACTCCACCCTTCTCGAGACGGAGGGCATCATGAAAAATTTCATTCAGGATTTCAATGACCAGACGATCCCGCTGATCCAGGCGGAATCGTGCAAGTGGGCGGAGGGTAATTCCGTCGCCGTGTCGATCACCGCCGGAATCGCCGAGGGTGTCGCGGAGAGTGACATCGACGCGGTGATCGCGCAGGCCAGGGCTAAGCAAAAAGAAATCGGGCGGATCCAATGCTCCGCCGGGGGAGTGAATGCATGAAGAAATATACTATGGAGACGATCGTCGGCATCTTCGTTGTGATCGGACTGATCTGCGTGGGCTATATGACGGTCAAACTCGGAAAACTGACCCTTTTCGGCGACGACACCTACCCGCTTATCGCCAAGTTCACAACGGTTACGGGTCTGAAGGCGGGCAATCCCGTGAACATTCTGGGCATTAATGTCGGTCGCGTAGAGCAGATTACCATGGACCAGGAAAATCAAAAGGCCGTCGTGGAAGTCAGAATCAAGAAGAATATCAAGATCTATGACGACGCCATCGCCTCAATTAAAACGGAAGGTCTCATCGGCGACAAATATCTCAGCATTGATCCGGGAGGCGGAGGCGAACTCCTGAAACCCAAGGGCGTGATCACGGATACGCAGGCGGCCGTGGATATTGAATCGCTCATCAGCAAGTATGCTTTCGGCGAAGTGAAAAAGGAACAGAAACAGGACACAGGAGGCAAGAAATGAAAACGCGTTGTATTGTATTGGGTCTACTCCTCATGATCTTATTATCCGTGCCGGCCTACGCCGGAGCACCGACCGTTGCCGTGGAGGCCACCGTCAACCGGGTGCTGGACGTCATCAAGGATCCCAAACTAAAAGCACCGAGCGCCAAGGAAGTCATGAAGGAAAAACTCCGCGTCATTTATAAGGATATGTTCGATGAAATCGAATTCTCCAAGCGCACGCTGACGCGCAACTGGAACAAGCTTACCCCTCCGCAGCGCAAGGAGTTTGTCGACCTTTTTGAGCAGATCCTGGAAAAAACGTATCTCGATAAAATTCTGGAATACTCCAATGAAAAAATCGTCTTTTACAAAGAGACCATGCTCTCGGATACCCAGGCCGAAGTTCAATCGAAGGTGATCACGTCCTCCAAGGAGATTCCGATCTTCTACCGGATGTTGCTGAAAAACGGAAAGTGGAAAGTTTATGATGTCGTTGTGGAAAATGTCAGTCTG
>Ga0351971_1228_pt1 | contig 10224 bp, 5 predicted proteins | sample BONcelFGM3001F11_FD_206746 | JGI IMG/M metagenome (GOLD analysis project Ga0351971, IMG submission 206746) | Enriched cells from coal bed in the Powder River Basin, Montana, United States - BONCAT cells FGM rep2 HSBNCT.FGM.300.1.F11 ...
TGCGAATTGAATTTCCTTAGTCCCCTTGTGCCTTAGTGGCGAAAAACTCTTAAGGCAAATGCCACTAAGGCTCCAAGGCACAAAGAGGTTATCGAAAATAATTCGTTTGCAAGAAAAAATTATTCGTTAAGCAAAGAGTCAATCTTTTGCGAAAATTCTTCAAAAGAATGAGCACCCTCCAACCTTAGTAGCTGTTTTCCTACATTGTTATAAATTACGGTTAGTGGAACGGCGCCATTCCAGTCTTCGCTTATGAAGTTAATTAATTGTTCATCTTTCTTAAAACCATTAATGAAATTTGTGAAATTAACGTTCTGTTTTTTTAAGAACGGAATTACCTTCTGCTCTTTATCTTCAACGTAATCAATGCTTAAACCGATAAACTCAATTTCACTATTTCTATATTTATCAGCCAGCTTTACAAGTGCCGGAAACTCTTCAACACAGGGAACACACCATGTTGCCCAAATATTAAGAAATAGAAATTTCCCGTTTCTTTCTGAAATAAGTTTTTTGAGTTCGGTTTCACCCGCTATTTCCACTGTAATCTCGGGAGAAAGTTCTTCCTGTTTTATTTCTTTGCAACCGGTAAATAAATGGAATGCAAAGAGAAGAGTAATTAAAAACCGAATCCTCATTTAGAAACTCTTTTTATTGTACATCCGAATGCTTTTGTTTTTGGATTACTTACCGATTTTCCGGCTAATATTTCGTCCAGGGTTTTGCGAAGATCATTAGTTTCTACTTCAGTCACTTTGCGCGAATCATCAATTCTACCATGATATAAAATTTCATATTTACCATTCAAAACAAAAATTTCCGGTGTAACAGATGCATCATATTTATCAGCTATAATATTATCTTTATCCTTCAAAACAGTGAAACCGAAATTATTATCTTTTGAATGCTTTTTAATCTCATCAATACTTTCCTGTTTGTTGGAGTTGATCCCAATAAAAGTGACATTTTTATCTTTATAATCAGAATATATTTTTGCCATTCTTGTATTATAATCATTAGAAACTGGGCATTGGGTTGCTATAAACATTACGACAATTGCTTTGGAATTTTTATAATCTGAAAGAGAATGTTCTTTGCCGTTATAATCCGGTAATGTAAATGTTTCCCCCTTTTTCAATTCATCGGGTTGCTTATTTACTGCGGAAAAATCAGCGAAAGGAAGAATAGTTAAAACAAATAAAATAACTAACGCAATTTCGCGCATCATAGGACCTCCGTTTTTTATTAGTAACACAACTAAGTTTATAGAATAGAATTTTCTATTACATTTTAAACTCTGCATATTATTATTGCAAGTCAAAAAGGGATTTTACTTATTAACTCACCTTACGCATAAATTGGGTTTAAATAAATTTTCCGGTCTATTACTTTGTGATTTTGTGGGTTTGTGGCGAAATGTGGCTTCTTTTTTTGCCTCAAAGTCTCAAAGACACAAAGAAACCACTGATTGTATATGGTAAATTATTAATTTATGGACTTTTGCATCGAATTTTCCGAATTTTAATCAACAAAAAAAATAATTTGATAATGGAGAAATTATGGCAATTATAAGACCTTTTAAAGCATTAAGACCACATCCACATTCAGCATCTAAAGTCGCCAGTGTTCCTTATGATGTTGTAAATACTTCGGAAGCCCGCGAAAATGCAAAAGATTTCCCTAATAGTTTTTTAAGAATCACCCGTTCAGAAATTGATTTTCCCGATGATCAAAATCCTTATGATGAAAAAATATATAAACATGCAAAAGAAAATCTTGATAGAATTAAAAAAGAAGCTCCACTAATTGAAGAGGAAGTTCCATCTTTTTACTTGTACAGATTAATAATGGATGGCAGATCGCAAATCGGAATAACCGCAACTTTTGCGGTTGATGATTATGACAATAATGTTATTCTGAAACATGAAAAAACCCGAAAAGAAAAAGAAGATGATAGAACAAATCATATTGTAACTACCGAAGCACAAACCGGGGTTGTCTTTCTTACCTATAAAGGAATTGATGCGGTAAATAAAGTTGTAAATAATGTTACTGAATCCGAAGCACCCATATATGATTTTACATCATCTGATGGAATTCAACATACTGTTTGGATTATGCCCCAGCAATTTAATGAGTTAATAATAAATGAAATTAAGAACTCAAAAAATTTGTATATAGCCGATGGTCATCATCGTGCAGCGAGTGCATCCCGAGCTTGTGGAGTTAAGAAAAACCGTAACTCATCACACAATGGAAGTGAAGAATATAATTATTTTATTGCAGTTTTGTTCCCTGCCGAACAGTTGAAAATTCTCCCTTATTATCGTGTAGTTAAAGATCTGAACGGAAGAGCTAAAGAGGATTTTCTCAATGAAATTTCAGAAAAATTTTCAGTTGAAGTGAGTGATGAAAAAGAACCGACTTCTAAAAATAAATTCGGAATGTATTTAGACGGAATTTGGTATAAACTTAGTGCAAGAGATTCGGTTATCGCAAGCAATAGTTTATCTAATTCAGTTTCAGAAAAATTAGACGTTAGTATTCTCCAAAACTTTTTATTAAATCCGATTCTGGGAATTGATGATCCCCGCACTAATAAACGAATTGATTTTGTTGGTGGAATAAGAGGAACAACAGAATTAGAGCGCCTTGTAAACAGTGGAAAGTTTGCAGTTGCCTTTTCTCTTCTCCCGGTCTCGGTTAATGATCTGATGAATATTTCTGATGCAGGAGAAATTATGCCCCCTAAATCAACCTGGTTCGAACCGAAGCTAAGAGACGGTTTACTTACTCATTTAATTTAATTTTTATTTAATGAGGAAGATAATCAGATATTTCATATTAGTACTGCTGCTCTGTTTTGTTTCTTTTGTTGGGAGCAAGACTCGTTCTCAAAATAACGTTGGAGAACTCGAAGAGATAATTCAAACGTTATCCGGCAAAGAGAAACTTAGAGCGTTAATTAATCTGTCAGAGTACTATAAAAATAATTCTATCGACAAGGCAATCTTCTACTCGGAACAAAGTATTATAGAAGCCGAAAAACTTGATTTAAAAAAAGAATATGCAGAAGCCCTTATAAATAGGGGCTTTTGTTATTTTCTGACAAACAATCTTGATTCAGCAAAACTTTATTTTAAAAGTAGTTTATCAATCGGTGAAGGGTTAAAGGATAGCAATGTTGTTGTTAGTTCTCTAATCAATTTGGGATTAATTTATTACCGATTGGGGAATTACACCAATGCATTTCGAAACTACTTTGATGCACAACAAATTTTGAATAGAATAAACAATAAACTTCTACTCGGAATAACCACTAACCACATAGGACTTATATATTGGAAAAGAGGAGAGTATGCCGAAGCTCTTGAATATTTTATTAAATCACTAAACATTAAAGAGGAATTAAACGATAAAAGCGAGATAGCAATCACGCTGAATAATATAGCCAGGGTCTACTTTGAATTAGGCGAAAGCCATGAGGCATTACACTATTCAAATCGGGCATATAAAATTTCAACTACTATTCAAGATAATTATACACTCGGCAGGGCATTAAATAATCTAAGTAATGCTCATTACTTATCGGGCAACTACAAATTAGCCGAGCAATATCAATTACAATCAATTCAAATTAAAGCTGAAGCTAAAGATATTATTGGTTTGGGTTATTCATATAATGATTTAGGAAATATATTCAATAAACTAAATCGCCCTAAGGATGCTATAGAATATTATTTAAAAGCTCTTGAAGTAAGAGAAAAATTATCCGAACATTCCGGCATTTCTGAAAGTATGCTAAGTCTTGCCGAGATATATAAAGCAATAGGGAAAAAAGATTCTGCATACAAGTTATTAAAAAATAGTATCCAAATTTCAGAAACACATAGTTTACGCGAAACTATGCGTAAGGGGTATTTTCTCTTATCTGAGTTTAGTAAGTCAGATGGACGTTTTGCAGAAGCATTATTCTATTTCCAAAAATATTCTGTAGCTAAGGATTCAATACTTAGTCAAAAAAACCGCGACAAAATATCCGAACTCCAGATTATTTATGAATCAGAAAATAAACAAAAGGAAATTGACCTTCTAATTAAAGAAAAAGAGCTGCAAGAATTTGATTTGAAGACTCAGAAAAGAAGTACTTTGGTTTTGGTTGGTGCTTTGATTCTGCTTATTGCCTCGATGATCTTTCTATATTACAGACTAAATATTGAGAAGCGTCTTAAGAAATCTGTGATAGGAAAAAATAACGAAATAACTATAACTGCAGCAAAATTAGAAGAAGCCAATTCCACTAAAGATAAATTCTTTTCAATTATTGCACACGATTTACGAAGTCCCTTACTCGGTTTAAGGGGATTAATAGATTATATAAATGAAGATTATGAAAACATACCGGAAGAGTTAAAACGTGAGCAGCTTAATTTGATGGGGAAAAATGTTAGGAATATATCTATGCTTATTCAAAATTTATTGACATGGGCACAAATCCAAAAGGGGACCATTCCATTTACACCCGAAAATATCGAGTTAAAAAGAGTAGCTGAAATGTCGGTTAATCTTCACGAATACATCGCAGCCAACAAACAAATAAAGGTTCTTAATAATATTCAGTTAGGAATTACCGTTTTTGCCGATGAAAATATGGTGCATTCAATTTTGAATAATTTAATTTCTAATGGAATAAAATTTACAAACAAAGGCGGAATGGTAACGCTTGGAGCAATTGTTAAAAATGAATTCGCAGAAATATCAGTCGTAGATAATGGTGTTGGTATGTCATCAGAAGAGACTGTGAAAATTTTCGATATTACAAGTAAACATTCCACTTACGGTACCGATGATGAAAAAGGAACGGGACTCGGTTTAACAATTTGTCAAGAAATGATTGAGTTAAATGGGGGCGTAATATCGGTTGAATCAGAAATTGATAAAGGGACAAAATTCACTTTTACACTCCCATTAATGAAGGGTAAATAGCTTTTGAAGTATTTAAATATCAACAAATCGTTAATCTTTTTTATTTTAATTTTATCGGGGATAGCGAATGCTCAAGAGAGATTCTATATACCGGGTAATAGCCGCGGTGAAATAATTTATCATTCCGAAATAAGTCTTTCCTATGTTGAGGAACATGAACAATCTGAGTGGGTAGCTTACATTCTTACAAAAACAATGATTGATTCCGCTTCAGTAAGCAGAACGAATCGTTTTAAGTCTGATGATAAAGTTTCAACAGGTTCTGCCCATCCCGATGATTATAAATATAGTGGTTACGATAGGGGACATCTTTGTCCCGCGGGAGATATGAAGCATTCTGAAACCGTTATGCGTGAATCATTTTTAATGAGTAATATCAGTCCGCAAATTCCCTCTTTTAATCGTAATACGTGGAAGAGGCTTGAAGATAGAGTTCGTGTTTGGGCTGTTGAGAATGATTCTCTTATTATTGTCGTTGGCGGAGTTTTGGAAGATTCATTAAAAAAGATTGGCTCTGATTCAACTATATCAGTTCCAAATTATTTTTATAAAGTTATTCTGAATAACTTATTCCAAAAAGAAAAAATGATCGGATTTTTATTCGAAAATAAATCCTCAAACGCGATTCTTAAAAGTTTTGTTGTTACAGTAGATTCGATAGAAGCCTTAACCGGATTGGATTTTTTCCCATTCTTACCGGACAGTCTCGAAGAGGAGCTTGAATCATTTGTGAATATTGACGCCTGGTCATTCAAAACAGAAAAAGGGGAATCCACATACAATAAATCAGAGAAGAAAATTTCCGAAAAAGAAAAAGTTATATATGAACAATGTAAGGCGATAACAAAAGCGGGAACTCAATGCAAACGAAAAGGGGTTTACGACGGATATTGTTATCAGCATAAACAGGAATAGAAATTTAATGATTGCATGACTTCCCGTTAAATTTAATATTTGTGCGTCTCCTTTTTTTTTAATAACTCAGTACCATTTCAATAAATGGCGTTTTACACCATAAATGTGAAACTGCAAATTCGATACTATTTTATACTTTTCATTGCTGACTTAATACTCGATTTTGCAGCTTCCACCTTGAATCCTTTTTAAATCATATTTTTTTTATTTCAACAGCAGCATTTTTGAGCTTTTGTTAAACATACCTGAACGAATCGTATAAATATAAACTCCGCTCGAGAGTTGTGTTGCATCAAAAGGAATCGAATAAACTCCAGCCTCAAGAATTTCGTTTGTTAAGGTTGCTATTTTTTGACCGAGTACATTATACACCGCTAACTCAACTAAATTCTTTTCCGGTAAATTGAAATTAATATTTGTTACCGGGTTAAATGGATTAGGATAGTTTTGAAATAGTGCAAACTCCAAAGGAATAGTGGTAATCATTAAACTTTCATTCCGCTTCCTATTTTTCAGTAACTCTCCAAGTCTGTTATGATATTGATATATATCAATTCCGGTGTGCTTGCCGGATTTTTCCAATCCCTCATCTTCAACTAGTAATTGCGTTGCCAATAAATCCAGTTCAGCATAAAATGCTTCTTCAGTGCCAGAGTTATTGCTCACAATTTCTGCAAACTGCTCAATCGCATAATCATAATTCGTCTCAAGTATATAGCATAAAGTGATTAAATGATTGACAAAATCGTATGTAAAAGAATCATGAATTAAATTCAGTTTTGTTTCGAATAACTGACGTAATAACAAAAAATCGTCCGCTGAGTTTTTTGTAATTCTCTCAATCTGAAAGAGCTTACCATAATAGATCAGATCATCGGGATAAAATTCAATTAACTGAATATAAGCTGTCCTTGCATTGTCATAATCATGTTGATAAAAATAGCCGTCCGCAGAGGCTGTCAACTGTGCCTTAGTATTTAATATGTCAGCTGAAACTGGTTCCATTGCTATAGTATCCAATACATTTCCGTCAAAAGTAAGATAATAAAACGATGATGCTAAATTTTTCGGCATGAATGGCTGCTCGGTTAGATAAGGTTCATAATAGATTTCCTGATCATCATTCCAGAATCTACCCGCCGGATTGTTTCCAAACAGAGGGTGATTTCCCCAATAATTACCGTCAGCCTTTATGACGTCTTTTAAATTTTCTCCAAACATTAACTGCTTATGTTTGTCCGTATCTAAAAACTGGTTACGATCATCCTGAATTGTGTTGAAACCGCCCGACATATAAACTAAACCACCATTAATAAATATTTCGGCTGACTCTTCGGGTTCGTATCCTTCAAATCCGTTATCCTGAAAAATATTATAGCCCGTTATGTTAGAGCGTAAATAAACATTCTCGCGAAGTATGAAGTCTTCGCTCATATTTGCAACTGCGCCGGGGGCTAAATATAGACCGTTAAGATTATTATTTAACAGTGTATTTCCACCAAGTGAGAAAGCAGAGTTTCCAGCTTCGATTCCATAATTGAAACCTGAAATTAAATTCCCTCTAAAGTCCCCTACCGAAGACGATAACAAAATGCCGCTTTCTACCGATACGCCGCTGCCCGTCAGCTCATTGTTATTTACAAATGAGTTTTGCACATTATTTAATACTATCCCATAATAGTTGGTAAATATTTTACCCCATGCAATAGATATGAAAGCTGTATTATCTACAGATATCCCTTTGTGTAATGCTGAAATTGTAAAATCCCTAATAAGTGTGGGAGTATTCACGCCATTGGAAATGCTGATTCCCGTACCGGAACAATTTTCGATGTTAAGCTGATTTATATTAAAGTTACTTATCGATCCATTTCTGGAGATGATGCCATACTCACAATCTGAAATATCAACGTTATTAAGTGAAAAATCGAGAGTCAAATTGGACGAGGTAAAATCCGACAATTTGTTTTTAGGATTAATTACTATACCCGTTCGATAGTTAGATATATTTGTGTTCTCAATATAAACTTTGGTGGCAGAGGCAGTTTCTATCGCGGTTAAATTACCTATTCCCCCGTTAAAATTACAATCGGATATCGTAACTTTAGCCTGATCATCTACACTAAGACCTATTCCCAAAGTATTGTTGAATGTAGTATTTGAAACATAAAATTCTGCCCACGACTCTTTGGTGCCTTTGATACTCAATGCTGTACCTGAAGTTGTAAAGTTGACATTATTTACTGAGAAGATCGTATTTCCACTCCGAAAGGACTCATCACTTAATGATAACCCAACACCATTGAAATTGGCATAAGATACTACAGCTCCTCCCGCCCCGTTGAAGGTTAGAAATTTACCTATGCTTCCATTAAATAAAACAGGAGAGTTTTCGTTTCCTGTTATTTCCAGCAGATTGCTGCAGCCAAACTGAGCACCGGAATTCAGATTAACGGACGCTCCCTCTTTGATAATAATATTTGCAAAGCTGATTCTAGCAGTTCCGTTAAGTGTTACACTGCCGTTTGGTAACACTTTAAATGTATTTCCGGTTATTTGAGTATTTGCATTAAGAATAAGGGAATTGTTTGCCGCAACTTCATAAGTTTCGTTAATAATTAATTTTGAATTATCCATGAGCAAAATCTGTCCGCCATTACCGGTTGAAAAATTCCTAAACTCACCATTCGAATTATCGCTGAGTATTATCGTAAAATTTGTCCCCGCATAAAAATTATTAAGTACCTTAATCCGTGAATATTTATCCGCTATAATTTCGGCTTGATTACCTGTGACGAAATTATTCACCTTCATAAGTGAGTAAGAAGTAAAATTAAGCTTTGCCCTATCACCAATAACCAATTCTCCGTTAACTATCAACTGTCCGTTTCTTTCAAAAGTAACTTCCGCGTTTGAAGGAATTGTTAAAGTACTCCCTTCAGGCACAACTATTCGATGTTTATATGTACCGGCTTGTAATGTGTTATTTCCGTTTAATTCTTGTATTTGATAATTATAAATTCGGGTAAGAGGATCACCAATCACTATATTTTGCCATCCCAAGTAATTCATTCCCATATATGCTGCGTCAATAAGCCCATAACCAACTGCATAAGAAGGGAAAAAATATCTATTATCGATAATTCCACTCGAAAAAGGCTCCCAACAATTACCCATTGCGCCTGTACCAGCTTCACCACTATTAGGTCTTCTTTTAACAAATTCGGAAATCAAACCATGTCCATCTCTACGATAGGAAGGATTCATGCTATAAGAATTATAACTTTCATAAGTGTTACAAATAGCACCGTTTAAATATTCAAACTTTAAGTTTGTTTGAAAATAGGTAGCGTCGTAGCCTGCATGTGCTCCTTGAGAAGTATAGCCTATAACGGGAATATCAGATGTGAAAATTGGTGTATCATCTGTATTTAATATTTTCGAAAAACCTAATGTGATTAATTTATTTGATGTTGAGGTGGCATCTGAATTATGTTGCCCATAAGCTGGATCTCCATCCAGGATCCACAAACCATTGCCGCTGACATCTGCATTTACTGAACGATATATTAGATTTTCTACTTCGTCATAATTAATGCCGTCCAATCTAGAAACAAGATAAGATAACTTTAAATTTCCATTATTAAAAAAATTTGGCAAAAAACGATATTCCATTGTAAAATTTTCATCAGCCCCATGATAAGGATTTTGGATTTGATTTCCTTTATAAAGTGACACCGGTGAAGGATTTTGATTACCATTTGTGTTTAATACACTTAATAATGCGTTTACAGAGACATTTACCAATATTTGATGAGCATTCCAGGTTTGTGCGTGTCCTGATTGAATCTTTAGAGGAATGCCTTTACAGAGAACTATATATCTTATTTGTTTATAAAGTGTATCCCCGGTATTCGGATCAACTATTGTATTTAAATGGTTGCGAATTGGACCGGCTATATAATCCTCAAAGTATTGCCATGCATAGCTGTCATCACAAACCTGATTACTCTCATCATCGGCGCATGGTGCATTTCTTCTGATGATTTCATTGTCTTGATCTAATTTTACACTTTCGCCATTATAATATGCAATCTCAGGCAAGGAATCGAGCCCCAATATATTTGAAGCGGGAATACCGCGGGCGGTTTGGTAGTAATCTTTGATTGCGCGCGATGTTGTATCCGCGGGATTATTTGGATCAGGGGCTTTATAAACCACCAACACATTTTCTGGTCCTGGTATGTCAGCATTTGTTTGAGCCGGCACTTCTGCTAAATAGAGACAGAGTGAAGAAAGAATTACTATAAATAGAAATTGTCT
>Ga0351971_1229_pt1 | contig 10188 bp, 6 predicted proteins | sample BONcelFGM3001F11_FD_206746 | JGI IMG/M metagenome (GOLD analysis project Ga0351971, IMG submission 206746) | Enriched cells from coal bed in the Powder River Basin, Montana, United States - BONCAT cells FGM rep2 HSBNCT.FGM.300.1.F11 ...
AAGGTAGAAATAAAAAAAGAAGAACCTCCTTTTAAGGTTTCTGAAGAAAAAATCGAGTTGCAGTCTGCAAGGAAAAATTTCGAACAGCAGGGCACCAGAGAAAAGTCCTTTGTCAGACAGAATGAGCCACAAAAGCCCCGGTATCAGGAAGAAAATATTTCTAAAAAGAAAGATAAAAAAGAAGATTTTGACCTTGATATGGAAAGGATGTATGACGATTTAGAAGAATTCATTTATATGGAACAATATGACAAGTCTTACATACATCTGGAAAAAATGTTAAGGAAAGCAACAGGGACATCATGGGAAGAAGATGTCCTTAAAGATTTATTAAGTTTTTCCATTGATAATTTTGATTATTATGATAAATATTTATATTATTCAAGAAGACTGGAAAGTTTTTATAAAAGCAGAGGTGAAAATGAACTGCTTCTAATAACAAAACTGGACAGAGCGGATTATCTTGCTTCTACAGGGAAAGTAGAAGATGGTCTGAGTATATACAATAATATTATAAATGAAAATCCTGATTTTCATATTGCTCTTCTTCGCCTTGCATATTTCTATATGGATCTGGACATGATAGATGACGGAGTAAAGACCTATAAAAATATTATAAATATGAAGGATAAAATAGATATAGAAATACTTGCCGACACTATTATGGATTTTCTGGATATAATAGAGGAATATAATTTAACATGTGAAGATAGAGAAGAATATATAAAAATTGCCAGGGAAATGGATATAGAAATCTATGAAGAGCCAGAAGTTCTGGTAGTGGGGAAAAAGAATGAGTAGTGAGTGTAATATAACTGTCACTCACTACTCACCATTCTATTCACTTTTTTTATATTCATCTCTCTCCAGGGATGATGTTTTAAGAAGATTATGAAGGGCTGTTCCTACTCCCGGTAATTGTGTTTCAATCCCTTCTATTCTATCATTCTTTATAACCTCAGATAAGGTATATTTATCCCTCTGTGTTTGACTTATATCTGATACCTTATCAGAGAATAAAGATCTGGTATTAAGTCCGACTTTATCTTCAATTTTGCTCTGTTTTTTTACAATTAATTCTTTAGTTTTCAAAGCAAATAAAGAGCCTGATTGAACAGTTTTTGCCTCAACCGGGATAGAATTTCTGGAGGTATTTCTTATTTCTCCTGTTTTTCTTACTGACTCTGAAGTGTTAATATATGAAAGTTCTTCTTCTGAAAAGGTTCCTTTTATTTCTTCATAGGATACAGGTTTTTTCTTATGTACCATAGAAGGTCTCTCACCCGGTATATAACCGGCTAAATCATGTGCTGATATACGAACCTTTGGCTTTGGTTCATCTTTTTTCATCAAATTATATAAAGCTTCTCTCATTTCTGCTGCATTTTTATATCTTTTAACTGCTTCATACTCAAGGGATTTCATAACTATCTGTTCAATCCCCGGAGAAACCCATGGTGCAAGGTTTCTTACAGGCTTTAAATTAAAAGCAGAAGGAATTTTACCTGTAAGCAAATGATGCATAGTTGCCCCGAGAGAATAGAGATCACTTCTCGGTTCTACATTTCCCCTGTACTGTTCTTCTGCTGCATATCCATCTGTACCTATTGAAGTATACTTTATATTTACATCAGGTATAATAGTCCTTGCTATACCGAAATCTATAAGCATTACTCTACCATCTTTATTGAGCATAATATTTCCCGGTTTAATGTCTCTGTATACTACAGGGGGATCCTGATTATGAAGATAATCCAGTACATCAAGTATCTGCACAGACCATTCAATTACCAGTTCTTCAGGCAGTCCGGGGGTTCCCTCTAGTTCCAGGACATCATTCAGGTCTACTCCCTCTATATAGGACATAACAAGATAATAACGTCCTTTTTCTATAAAATAATCATAAACTGTAGGGAGGTGATAATTTTCAAGCTGTGACAACATCCTTGCTTCTACTTTAAACCTTTTTTCAGCATAGGCTTTTTCCTGAAGGCTTCCATAGTTACTTAACATTTCCTTTACAACACAGTACCTGTTAAGCCTCCCATCCAGACTTAAATATACTGCCCCCATACCTCCGAGTTTAATAAGCTGTTCAATTCTATATCTATTCTGTATAAGAACTCCTTCACTCAGGGTATCATTATAATAAAGTTCTACTCCACATGCATTGCATTTCGTAGCTATGTCAAAATTTTCTTCTCCGCAGTTATTACATATTATTCCCATAGTTTTTCCTTCTCAAGTTAAAATCAGGTATTGGGTTTCAGGTGCCGGGTTTTGGGTTTTAAGATTCTTAACCCAACACCCATAACCCATAACCCTCATCTGCGACAGTTATTTTGAATTCATTCCTAACTCGATACTGTCTTAACTGGAGACATCTCCTGATAACAATTTACTGAAATCAGGACTCACAATATCTTTCATAAATTCTGTAATATACTCCAGCACTCCTGAGACAGTTCGATCCATATCTACATTATCTATCACCGGAACTTTATAGGTTTCTGCAAGAGAAATTATATAGTCCTGTAATTTTCTTATATTTTCAAAATTATCAATATATTTTTTTGCCTGCCTTCTTACTAAAGTCTGATTTTCCCTGATTACAAAGCGTTCTTCATGAAGATCCCTGTCATTTATTGTAATAATTACAAAAGCAATATTTGCCTTCTGAAAATATTCTTTTTTTATAAAACCGGGAACTATATGTATTCCATCCAATGCGAGACTCACATTTTCCTTTATAGCTCTTTCAATTATAGCCATAATTCCTACTGATACCTTTGCCACCTGTTCACGGAAAGCTATTATAAGAGGATCTACTCCCGGCGGTATAGGACTATCAAAGGCCTCCCAGGCAGTAAAAGAAGACTGGTGAACACATGGCATAAGCTTGACAGATATCATAGAACGCATAATTTCCCTTATCGAATCAGTAGAAAGTACAGATGTGAGGCCAAGTCTGTGAGCTATCTCCACAGAAACTGTAGATTTACCTGCCCCTGTACCTCCGCCGAATAAAAGTATAAATGGTTTGGAAGGATTTCTCACACTCCTTCTCCATAAAAGGTACCTTTCTGCATATCCCTGTCCACAATGTTTTTTCACTATATTATATGTTATGGATCTCAATTCATCATTTGTCAGATTATTTTTTCCCTGGTTAAAAAGATAGGTTTCTATTCTTTTCGCTATATCATAGGACAGACTCGGATCCAGACCTGAAGCTTTCAGAGTTTGAGACATTATTCCTTTTGAATAGGGAGAAACTGATGTTCCCCTTATGACTCCTATTCTTATGGCACTTACCCTGAGATATCTATTCTTTAAATCTTCTCCGAATTTTTTCAATAAATAATCGGAAACCAGAATTTTTAATTCATCAGAAGTAAGACACTTAACTCCTCTATTTATAATTTCATCCTGAATAGTTGTTGCAATTTCATAGGACTCTTCCGTAGAGAGACCGGCACTTACAAGAGACTGGGTCAGAATACCCCTGGAAAAGGGAAACTGATAATCTTCCTTGACTACATAAGGTTTATTTACCTCTTTCATAATTACTCCAATCGTAACGCGTAACGCGAGGTAAGGCACAAATACAGACCCGAACTTACTGACGTGAGACGTGAAATGTGAAAGGAAAGAAAGCCTTATTTCATCTTTCTTATGACATTTCAAAATATAAATTGCCCATGCTCAGATCAGTAATGAACCTTTTTAATTTCCAGTCATGACTGCATCTCTTCATATATATCTTCCGGTAATCTGTAACTGCCAATATGTAATCTCTTTATATCCTCTACATTACCGGCAAAAGGTGATAAAATCTCCATAAAACCCTTTTCAGGTCGAAAATCTGTTATAACTCCAATAGAAAGACATTCATCATTGTTACAGAAAAATCCTGCAAGAAACATGAGAGGCTCTATAATATCTACAGAGGAAACAGCATAATGACTTTTTATTTCATGTATATTTTTCAATTCACACATATGAGAAACTCCTATAATAAGCCTGTCTCCTGCTTTTTCTCCCCATGCTACGGGAAAATCTACTGCAGAAGAAAGCCACCTCAACTCATTGGTATGCAACAGATTACCTCCGGGAATATAATTTATTCCGGAAATAGCTGTAGACTGTAAATTAATTCTCAGTTTTTTTGAATATTTAAAATAACTTAAAAATTTTCTATTTCTCTCAGATGCTCTGAATTCCTGTGTTTTCCTTGTTACATTTTCATTTATTTCAATCTTTCTTATATTACATGAAGAATAATAGGGATATAATACAGGTTCCAGTTCTTTTCCTCTGGAAAAAGCAAAAATAAAATCAGGATTGAGTAATTCTATTTTTGCCTGCTTTAAAGCTATAGCAGCAGAGTCTATTACAAAACCTGTTGTATCTATTATTATTTTGTCAGGAGAAAGACTCATGGCGTAATCCAGTATTTTTTTTGTACCAATAACACATGGAAGCAAATGCCTTACAGGTGATATGGCTCCTGTAAAATAAAGAGCTTTAACGGGAAGGTTTTCTATAGATTCTACCCTTTGTTCTGCAATGGCAAAACCTATGGTAGAAGGAGGGCCTATAGTTGATTGTCCTATATCTGCATCAATAATGGAGACTTTGAGATTTTTTTCAGAGAGATAATTTGCCATATATTTGAGAAAGGTTGTCTTGCCTGTATCTACATCACCTATTAATAAGACTGTTTTACCATAATTAGCAAACTCTTTAAAAGTGTCTTCCCATTCTTTCACATAAATCACCTGACATCTTTATTTATTCAGGAAGCAATGTTTCCTGAAAAATATTTTAAATTAAAAAGATCTAAAAGTCAATTATAGTTACTTAGGATCTGTCAGGAAATAACTGCATCATAATTACAGTTTGTATCGTGACGCGTAACGCGTAACGCGTAACGCGAGAACAATAGCCGTTCTAATAATTTGACGGAGTTATTTTTCTTTCAGTCCTTAGTACCGCTCCAGATAAGTTAGTAACCATTTTATGTATACTCTTTTACCTGGAGCGGTACTTAGAATATTAACAATCTATAGACATAACTATGTATGTAATAAAAAAATATAATATTTTTTTATTACATACAACTTTTTGCTATTTCTCAGGATTTTATTATATAGAGGTTATATTCCATAAAATCATATTGTATATTAGAACAAAAGATGAGTTTTATAGAACTAAAAGTCGGAGTGGATTTTAACTTCCTGGAATTGCAGGTAGAAAGTATTGTATTTTTTACAATTTTCATGATATAATACAAGGAGTAATATCCAGCATATTAGTTACGGTAAAGATAAAATATGTTTAATAAATATAAAAATATAAATTCATCTAGCCTGAGTTTAATGGAAATTATGATTTCTATAAGTTTATTAAGCCTTATATTGCTCAGTATAATAACGGTTTTTCCTGCAGGTATAGAGAGTATAAAGATTGCAAAAAATATTTCTGCAGCCTGCAATATAGCAAGTAAACATGTAGAACAGTATAAAAGTAATTTCTATCTTGTTCCGGAAGTATCATTACTTGGTAACATGGAACTGGACTGTAATTCATGTCCTTCAGTAGATCCGCCTGTTAATATCCAGGGAACTGTTTTTTTACCGACAGTTATGGTAAAACCGGTAAAATTTAACAATAAACCTGTAGACCCGAATGAAGTGGTAGAGGTATTTGTTACTGTAAAATGGAAACAGCCAAGCGGTATAAAACAGGTGAAATTAAATTCGTATATATACAATAAATCATATTTACCTTCAAATGTACCTATGTATTAATTTTTCAGGAGGAACTATGAAATCACAGAGAGGACATACATTACTGGAATTAATGGTGGCAATGGCTATTTTTGGTATTATACTTTCTGCCATATTCAACATATTTATTCCGGGAGTAAAAATCTTTATGGTTGGCAGGGAAAGGGTTGCCACACAGGCAAATGTAATGATTTCCCTGAAGAGGATAAGAATGGAGCTCTGCAGTACCTCCAACAGTTCCATAACCATAAACAGTGCAGAAATATATTCCAGCACAGGAGAACCTGATGCAATAAGTTTTCTATCCCCCTATTCCGAGACTGAAAGAAAGATATCACTGGATTCCGTCACTTCTACCCTCCCCATATGGCAGAAGTATGTAATTTACTTTCATGACAGACCTTCACGGGAGTTGAGGAGAAAGGTAATACATCTGCCTGAGCCAGGCCCGCTAGCTATAGCCCTGGATCATGAAAAACTTTACGAACTATGCCTGGATAATGGCACATATCCTTATTCAATTGTTTCAAAAGATATACATAAATTATCCATATGCAGAACAAGCCCTTATCTTGTAAAAATTCATATAAATTCCAGGAAAAAAGCGGCAGGCTTTGTTGGAAGCCAGGAACAGGAAAGTGAATGTTTCATGGAAATTTATCCGCATAATACATTAAATTAAATTTAGAAAGGAAGGATATTATGAAATCCTATGATAAACCCAATAGAGGGTTTACCCTTATTACCATATTATTTGTTATAGTATTGCTTTTTATTTATGTAGTATCTCTTCTGTCCATATCAAGAGGGATAATGAATATTTCTTCCCATGAAAGAGATTATGCATCTTCTTTTGCAGGAGCAGAAGCAGGTCTCACCAGAGCCATATATGAAATAAATGAAAATAATTACTGGCCTGGAAATACAACTAATCCCATGTGGGGACAGGGTTTTCTATCATGGCAGCCTCTGAGCGACGGAATAACTCAGTATGAAATAAAAGCTTATAACAATTTTAACGGTTCAGAAGACAGAAATACAGACAGTGGAGATAGAGTACCCATAGGTTCCATACAGGTAGTTTCCACGGGAAGGCTGGCGCCCAATGACAGTCAGTCAACAATAAAAACCTTTTTAAAACCAAATGCTAAAATACCTGCCTGTCTGGCAGGAGGGCCAATATATATTCAGGGTAATCTCTTCTCCAGAGGAATAATGGATATTTATTCTCTGAGAACTTCTCCGGAAAGTAATATCTCTTCAGGTAATACAGTAAATTATGCCACAACAGAAACAACAGGTGGAGAACTGCTTGTATACGGTCATATAACAGGTTCTTCCGTAACTCTTGCAGGTCCTGCGTCACCTATGACAACTCAGAATACTACGGCTCCTGTATATGCAGTTCCGACACCGCCTGTTGACATAGACTACAATCACTGCGACATTACCGATCCCAATGCAGTACTGTCAGAGCTTCTTTCATCACTCCAGGCTTTAGACGGTAATTCGCCGGTTAAAGTGGGAGGAGCCTATGAAATTGAGGCAAGTAAAATAAGCAGTCTTCCTGCCGGTTATTATTATATTTATCGTAATAATATCAGAATAATTAAAAATACTGTCCCTGATCCTAACAATCCTTACAGTACCTGGAAACTGAATAATGTAAAGGTTTATGCAGTGGAAGGACATATTATGGATGTTCCCGGAGGTATTAAAGGAGAGGGACTTATAAGCGCTACAGGCATAAGGAATAAACCCATATATGATCCGAACAATCCTGGAGCCTTTGACCCGAATAATGCTGCATGTTACGATCCGAATGTACCTGCATCTATTACCATGTCAGGACTTAAAAAATTCGATTATGGTTCATATCCTGTTGAAAGACTTATCATATATGCAGATGGTGATATAAATATAAACGGAGCTTCACAGGTAATGGATGACAGCGGCCTTTACAATGATTATGCGAAACCCCGTTTCGAAAACTGGGAAAATTTACTTTATAAAACAATCAAACAAAGATACAGTACTGCTGCAGAAATGTATGAACCTGTATCACTGGAAAATTTTATCCGTGACGGAAATGTGCAGAATATTTTACTTAACCCTCCTGCACCTGCCAGCGGAATAAGTACTGCAATGATAGATCAAATGAAGAAATATCTTATAAAAGGTGAAACAGACTACAGTCCTGTACTTGCTGCAAAAAACTGTAAAGCAATTGTAACAGACAGTAATATTGGAAGTGTTCCTCTTAATAAATTTTCAAAAACAGCTCTTCATGATATACTCTATTCTATTGCAAGAGATTATCCTTATGTCTACGGCATAGTATATTCCAGAGGAAAATTAGAAATAAAAGGATATGTCCATATTATAGGGTCTATAGTTGAGAATCCGTTAAATATGGCAGATCCCAATTCTGTAATAAGAACGGAAGACAGAAAAACAGTAATAATAACACCCTGTGTCAACACATGTCTGTCTCTGAGTAATACCATTCTGAAGGATCCGAAATTTGTACCTGCATCATATGCAAATGAAACGAGCGGAGGTACATCCATGACTGCACCCACGCCTACCGTTACTCCCACACCCAAACCGACTGCAACGCCTTACACTGGCGGAGGAGGAGGCGGCGGAGGAGGCTGTTTCACTGCAGACACTCTCGTTCAGACAGATAAAGGAGAAAAGAAGATTAAAGACATTAAAACAGGAGACTATGTTATAAGTACCTGTGACGGACAGAATCTGGTAAAGAGCAGAGTTGACAGACTGCTCGTACATAAAGACAATACAGATTATTACTATATACTCAAAACCGACCATTCCTCTGTGGAAGTTACAGATGTACATCCTTTCTATACCGGAGATGATGAATACAAACAGGTAAAAGATCTTAACATTGGAGATTATATATATACATCTGCAGGAAATAAGATTGTAAAGGAAAAAATCCTGTCTAAAGAACTGGTAAAACTGGATCACTATATTACAGTTTATAACCTGGCACTGGATAAATACAGTAACCATAATTATTTTGCCGCCAATTACCTTGTTTATAACGGGACATCTGACTGGCCTTATAGTGCAGACGGACATACTCTCATAAAAACAGAGAAAGGAGAAAAGAAGATTAAAGATATTAAACCTGGAGATTATGTTATAAGTTACAACGGGCATAGCTTCGTAAAGGCTAAAGTAAAAGTACTTCTTACTCAGTCAGATAGAATAAATCATTATTACAGGATAAAAACAGCCCACAGTAATGTAACGGGAACAGCTATGTATCAAATTTATACAGGCAATAATCTATACAGATCTATAAAAGACCTTGATAAAGGAGATTATATCTATTGCTCTGTAAATAACAGCCTTGTAAAAGAAAAAATATTATCAAAAGAACTGGTAAAAACTGACAGACTTGTTACAGCTTACAGCATGGAACTGGATGATAAAAGCAACCACTGCTATTTTGCCAATAATTGTCTGGTACATAATACATATGCTCTGCAGGAAAAGATATAACCCATAATAGAGGAATGTCAAATCTCTGACGGGATGGCAATGTTGATATAACATGAATTTAATATGTGCAGTATGCAGCACAGAACTTAAAGGCACAGGGAAATTTTGCAGTGAATGTGGCTCTCAGAAATTTATAGAGCAGGAACTGAAAAATTTATTAGCGCCGGGAGATGTTCTTGGATCAAGATATAAAATTATAGAGTTTTTAAAAACCGGCGGTATGGGAGCAGTTTACAAAGCAGAAGACCTGCGCCTTTCAAAACTCTGTGCCATTAAAGAACTTATAAATACGGCAATAAACAGTGAAGAGAGAAAAGCCGGTTTTATAAGATTCGAGAGAGAAGCAAAAATACTTTCCGAACTTGATCATCCAAATCTTCCCAGAGTTATTGACTATTTTACACTGGGAGACAGACATTACCTGGCTATGGACTATATAGACGGCTATGATCTTGGCTCTCTTGTAAAAGAAAAAGATGAAGATAGCAAACTTAAGGAAGAGGATATTATAAAATGGTCTCTTCAGGTATGTGAAGTCCTTCATTATCTCCACACGAGAAACCCTCCGGTAATATACAGAGATTTAAAACCTTCTAATATAATGATAAGACAATCAGATGACAGGGTTATGCTCATTGATTTCGGTATAGCAAGAACTGTGGCACCTGTCGAGGAAGAAAGCCTTACAAAAACAGCCATAGGTACAATAGGCTATATGGCTCCAGAACAATATAAAGGCAAATCGGAAGCGAGAAGTGACATATATTCACTTGGAGCTACCATGCATCATCTCCTTACAGGGAAAACACCTCTGCCTTTCAGTCTGGAAACACTCAAACATGTAAGACATGACATATCACCG
>Ga0351971_1231_pt1 | contig 10147 bp, 4 predicted proteins | sample BONcelFGM3001F11_FD_206746 | JGI IMG/M metagenome (GOLD analysis project Ga0351971, IMG submission 206746) | Enriched cells from coal bed in the Powder River Basin, Montana, United States - BONCAT cells FGM rep2 HSBNCT.FGM.300.1.F11 ...
TACAGATGCAACCAGGTTGGTAGGTGAATTCGGGTTGACATTAATGTCAAGCCATTTTTCACAAGAACTTAAGCTTAATACCAACAATGAGATTAAACCAAGTTTAAATATATTCTTCATAATCATAATCGTATTAATATTTAACCCTTAGAATGTCAAATTAAGTCCCACAGACATTCCTGCTGTTGCCGGAACACCTGCATAGTCTATACCTGCAGAGCTTGATCCAATAACTCCCGAACCAGCAACACTGGTCTCCGGATCCATACCTTTATAGTTTGTAAGCAACCAGAGGTTTGTTCCCTGAAGAGTTACAGTAAGACCTTTAATTATATTCTGCTTTTTGATAATGTCTTGAGGAAGAGAGTATGAAAGATAAACCGAGCGAAGACGCAACCAGTTTGTCTTTGTGATGTAGTTAGCTGTTTCAAGAGGATGGTACTGAGCCCAGTATTTTCTGATAATGTCCGAACCGTAGTTTTGAACCCCTGCAATTGTATAAGTTTCATTTGCCTTGTAGGTTACTGTCTTAGGCTCAAGAGCCAGTGTAGTTGGATTTTTAGAAACTCCGGAAATTGTAAGAGTCTCTCTGTCCATAGACCTTTTGCTCATACCGGCCATTGTCATATAGTAATCTGTTCCGTTAAAGATATCTCCGCCTACTCTTATGTCCAAAAGGAATGATAAGTTGAAATTCTTGTACTGGAAGCTGTTATTGAAACCACCTGTAAATGACGCCTCTCTGTCTCCAACCTTTTTTGTTGTAAGGTTGTCACTTAATGGCATTCCTGTATTCCAGTCCATAATAACTTTGCCTGACTCATCTCTGCTCCATGTTGAACCGGAGATTCCGAAGAATACTCCATTGTTAAACGAAGCTGCCTTGGCATTACCGTACTGAACATCTGTAACATACAGAACATCCTGACCTGTTAGCAAACCCGAAACCTTTCCACGGTTTCCTGCAAGGTTAAGAGTCATATCCCAGGTGAAATTCTTGTTTTGAACAGGAATTGCATTAAGAGAAAGCTCCATACCTTTGTTTACAATTCTTCCCACATTTACAGACAAAAGAATATATCCTGTTGACTGACCAAGGCGAGGAGTTGTAATTTGGTTCTTGCTCTCATTCTGGTAGTATGTAAAGTCAAGCCCGAAACGACCGTTAAAGAAACGAGCCTCAAGACCTGCCTCTACAGATTCTGTAATCTCCGGCATTAAGTAAGGGTTACCGCGAGTCCAGTTGTTACCTACACCTGTCCCGGCAAGGAAAGTTCTTGGAGCCCAAAGTACTGTACTTGTCGCATAAGGAGATGTGTCTTTACCTACTCTTGCCCAAGATCCTCTGATCTTTGCAAAAGAGAGAACATCATTTTTAGGAAGCAACTCCGAGAATACAAGGCTACCGCCAACAGATGGATAGAAATATGACCAGTCCTCTTTTGGAAGAGTAGATGTCCAGTCATTTCTGCCGGTTACAGTAAGATAAGCTATGCTTTTATAAGATGCTCTAAACTCACCGTAAACACCCATTAGCCTTCTTTGAGAGAGGGTTGTCTGAGAAAACTTATCTACATTATTGATGTTACCAAAACTATAGAAACCCGGTGTGATAAAGTTGTACCCGTGCATCCCGTCGTTTTTAACTTTTGTATCTTCAATTGATTGTCCAACAAGCAGGTTAAGATCAAAATCTGCAATCTTCTTTTTGAAGTTCATCATCAGGTTAGATGATATATACTCATAGTTTGTAGTTGCGTGGCTAAGACGACCTCCCTGATATGTTTCACGAACAGCTCCGCCCGGAGCGATAAATGTGTACTCAAATTTATTATAGGTATCAATACCTGCTCTGTAGCTGATATCAAACCAATCTGTAACATTGAATGAAGCATTAATCGAACCTGTAAGACGTTTGTTTTCGTCGTACATTTTATTTTTATTGATAATCCAGTAAGGATTTTCTACATCTGAAGATAGTGGCTGCAGACCTTCGAACATACGGTATTTAGTACCATCCTCTTTAAGATATTTTGTGATATCCTCACTTCTGGCCCATCCGTAAAGAGCAGTCATTGCACCGTTTCCGCCGCCGCCCCAAAGACCGTCTGTGGTTAGGGTTTTATCTGTAAATGCAGATGAGTAGGCAACATTTGCTCCAACTGTAAACTTACCAAATTTTTGGTCTCCGTTAAAACGGAAAGTGTTTTTACTAAAGCCGGTCTCCTGAATAATACCCTCCTGATCAAAACGAGAGGCAGATAGGAAGAAAGTTCCGTTTTTAGTACCACCGGATACATTTACGCTGTTATCGTATACCATTCCGCTTTGGAAGAAATCCTCAATATTGTTGTACATCTTATTGCTGCCTGAGAATTTATCTCCCCAGGACTGAGTTGTGTAGTCACTAAAGATACCAACCTGGTTGTACATACCTCTTTTATACATATCCTGCTGCTCAGGAAACCTATTTACCCAGCTGGTAGATAGTTTTGAGCTGAAGGTTACTCTGGTTGCCCCTTCGGCACCTTTCTTTGTTGTAATCAAGATAACACCGGGAGCAGCTTTTGAACCATAAAGGGCAGTTGCTGCAGGACCTTTAAGAACAGACATATTCTCAATATCCTCCGGATTTATATCCATAATACGGTTACTATTTGTTGTAGCACCTCTGGTAGCTCCGTCAAAACCGCTGTTTCCCCCAATTGGAGTAGAGTTATCATAGATGATTCCGTCTACAACAAACAGAGGCTGGTTATCTCTCTCAAGAGAGGTTCCCCCGCGAATTATGATTTGTGCACCCGCACCTGCAGATCCGCTGGATTGAGTTACATTAACCCCTGCAATCTTACCCGAAAGAGAGTTAAGAACGTTTGAGGTTTTGTTTTTTAGAATTTCGTCACTTTTAATATCCTGAACAGCATATCCAAGGGCCTTTCTCTCCCTCTTAATACCAAGAGCGGTTACTACCAGCTCATCTAAAAGAAGGGCATCCTCCTCCATTGTCAGGTTAATAGTAGTTCTGCTGTTTATAGGCACTCTCTCTGTTTTCATACCAATGGCAGAGAACACAAGAACTGCGTTAGCCGGAGCATTTATTGAAAAACTTCCATCCAGTTCGGTTGCTGCACCTGTTCTGGTACCCTCCACCATAACGGAAACACCCATTAAAGGAAGATTTGTTTTGTCAATAACCTTTCCGGTAACCTTTATGTTCTGTGCAAACAGAGTTCCGGTTAACAGAACTAAGGCGAATACCGACAGCATAAAGCGCATACACCGTACGGTTAGTTTGTGTGAAACATACATAAATAAGAATTTTTAGGTTAACGATTAGTTGTTTAAATGGTCATTAATAGTTAGTATTTGAAATAGAATTTTTAAATTATATAATATATCGGAAGTTTCTGTATACTGTTTCAACAAAACTTTTACAATTTGTCAAGCCAGTGCTACAATTGGTGAGATGTAAAATTAGTATTATTATTTAATTATCCATAGATAAATTGCCTATTTTTTAGTGATAATATGTGAAAATTCAAGCAAATAATGAGATAGCCTTACAAATCAAAAGTGCAGACAAACTGGGCGAAATAAGAAAGTGTAATTATATTCTTAGTGTTTAAAAGGAATCTTTAGACTCGCACAATATATAGTGTAATATTCCTGTCCGGGAAAACCATTTTGACATTATAACAGCAGGAAAGCCAATCTCTCCTCGCTCTGTATAATATAAATCATATAATAAAAACATAAGAGCGTTTGCCGAAAAAATCATAGTTGCCCTATTTTGTTTTTTAGGTCAATAACAATATCGGCTATATCGGTGTCAGCTAAGGAAAACATTGGCTCCCGAAGAGGGAAGGGACCCGCCGTAGGTGGGGAGGATTTTCCGTGCTGATACCGTGAGCCATTGTTATTGACCACCTATTACACTAAAAAAGGGTGACCAAAAATATTGGTCACCCTTTTATTTAAAAACTACCAGACTAAACTACATTTGGTCTTTTTATATACCTAGCCTCTGCTTTAGGAACAACCTCGCCCGAGAATCTGCGGGTGGTACCTTTGGTCGGAATAACAATGACCTCGGCATATCCGCCCCCTTTTCTTAACTGAATCTCGATTCTGGCTGTTATTGCACTCCCTTTAACCTGCATCTCAATAAAAAGATTCCCTTTTTTGTCCTCCTTTATATTGAAACTGGTTGCCTCCGTCTTGTTGGTAAAGCTGTTACTGCAGATAATCATACCTTGCAGAAAAACGCTACCATCTTCGAAAGAGAGGAAGTTTGCATCGTCTGTGTTGGGTTCGGGTGTGCCATCGCTCTTCTCATAACTGTCCGGAACAATGACAAACTCTTTAGCCTCAATTGCAGCTTTCGCCTTTTCGAACTGTGCCAACCCTGCAGCCTCCTTCTCTGCCTTTTTGTTTTGAGCTGTGGCAACAGAGAGTGATAAAGCCAGGATTAATATGGTAAAAAGTACTCTTTTCATCTTAAAGTTTAGTTAACGGCAATGGTACTTATACGGATAGCCTGTGTTGCATTGTTGGTCCCCTCTTTTCCGTTTACGTGGAAAATATAGTTAACCCCTTTGGTCATAGAGTATCCTGTAGCTGTATGTGCTGTTTTTACTGTGGCAGATGTAGTAGCATAGTGAGTCAACTGCTGTCCGTTGGCATCAAAAAGAGCAAAAACCATAGCTGACTCTGTACCTGACCAAACGGCAATACCTTTTCTGTCCAGCTTATAAGGCATATAGTCTGTAGCCTGTTTATAGTCGGCTGTAGCTATATCTATATAAGTTGTAACACTGCCGACTGTTCTTACACCTTTAAGTGTAAGCCTGCCAAATGGTGTAACACCGTCTGCCTTATGGAAAAGGTTTACAAAACGGATATAGGTAAGAGTGTCGTTCCAGGGGTGTCCTGTAGCATATACCTCCGGGTCCTGCACCAACAGTGGCGGTTGTGTATCCTGATAGATAAAGGCACTCCATTTACCTTTTGCAATTGTAAAGGTATTTGTATATGCCACAACATCCATCGTTGCAGTCTTAAAGGCATCTACCTTAACTGAACCGACAGGAACCCTGTGGTATTTTGCAGTACTGTTTGGCAGAATGCTACCAAGTGTTGTGCCGATTTGTGAGTAGAGCATATCGTTGTACTTTAGACGAGTTATGTTGTGAGTTGCCGATGCCACCAGCGGCAGGTCATAAACCAGCCTTACCTGTGCATATGCGTTCTCGTCCAGATCTGTAGTTGGGTATGTGATTACATTTTTCTCGCAAGAGTAAAGTAAAAACAACGAGAGTACAGATATTATTGATAATATTTTTTTCATCTTCAATTGTTTTAATAGTTCATTACTAATTACCAGGTTGTGCAAACCATACTATAGAGGTGTGGTAGTTATCGGCATCACCGGCAATCGGCGTAAGCTTCTTGAGAGAGCCAAGGTTCCACATATACTCCGAGTTATAACGAGGACGCAGGCGGTAGCAAGGTGCTCCGTAGTTCCAGGCTGCAAACTTCTGCCTTCTGTTAATTACATCCGAAGGTGGAAGATAGAACCCTTTGTAGATTCTGGTTGCATCGGTGTTTAGTTTATGATAAACCACATCTGTGGTGTATGAGGTTCCTGTAACAGGAACTCCGCCGGCACCAAGTACAAGGTCGTAGTGATATCTTCTGAGGTCATTCCAGGTGTCTAAGCTCCAAGGATACATAGATACATATTTTTGCATCATAATATGTGAGAGCGAGAAGTCATTCAGAGGAAGTGCGTTTACAAACTTGCTGTTCATATACTCATTTGCAAGAGTTGTAAATCTTGCAACTGTGATTTTGTCTCCTATTACAGATGTTTGTTTACCAGCTGTATTTTTTACAACTGTAGGAGCAACCATTAGTGTCTTCATCCAGTCAATATGCCCGCTTACGCCCTTTTTGAAAGCTTCAAAAGCAGTAGCTTTTTGTCCTTTACGGAATAGAGCTTCAGCTTTTATAAACTGAATTTCAGAATATGTTGTTAATGGCCATCTTGCGTCATCTCTAAACAACCATCTCCCTTTACCTGCTGTTGCTTCCGTAGGAGAAGCAGTTCCACCCCACAATGATGTATTAACTCCATATGTTTGCCTTACACCTACATATGAAAACGTACCTTTTTTGATATCATTTTGGTTGGCAGGCATTGTATCCCTTGAACCAAACATCAAAATTGTGCGTGGGTCCAGAGTTGCAGTATCTGTAATAATTTGATTATCCAAAAGACCTTCAATTGCTCCAGATGCGTTATAGTTAGGAATCGTTCCTGTCATCAATTGAACCATATAATCCGACTGAGAATAAACAAATGCGATGTTACCACGTAAAACCCCGAAGAAATTTGAATTTGCCGAAATTCCAGTAGCGTCAAAACGGAATGAAGCATCGTCGGCAGAGCTTGCAAAAGAGAGATCTGCGCAAGCTATTGCAGAGTCAAGATACTTCGCATCCTTCATAGACATTGCAATGTAGTTTCTTGCAAGAGTTGCATAGGCAAACTTTTTCCATTTAGCTACATTACCTGCATAGATGAGGTCATTTGTTGCTAAGGTAGGATATACATTTTTATCCTGTTTGTCAAGCTCTGCAATTGCCTGTCTCGCCCAAGATCTTACCTGTGCATAAGCGAACTCCTGATTGTCATAATTATGAGCAAGCAACCCTGGGACAAAAGCATCCTTAACAGGTAGATCTCCGTGAAACGAAGCTAAAATGTGCCACGAATAAGCCTTAATAGCCAGAGCAATACCAGCAAGAGTGAACTCCTCCCTGGAACGTCCGTCATTAATAATGTGTTCAATGTTCATTCCCTGAAGAAAGTAAACCATTCTCCAAGCCTCTCCACCTGCGTCATTACCAGGATAGTAGCTGTGGTTTCCAAATGGTGCTAAAGTAGAGGTACTTGCACCTCCAAAATATTGCATCATAGGTGCCAGAGCTCTTAGGTCGTAGGCTATTCCTTCGTAAGCAGCAATCGTTGGTGCCAGCCTTAAAATTGGTGCTACCCAGTCAGGTGCGTCTATGTTCTTATTAACATCCAGCCACTTGGTACAAGATGTACCTATGACGAGAAATAGTGTTAATGATATTAATATTTTTCTCATTTCTAAATCAATTAAAAGGTTATGTTTACACCAAATGACAGACCCCGTGGAGCGGCAATTGCCATCATGTCAAAACCAACACCACCTGTTCCGCCTAATGACGCAGAGTTTGAGTTACCTACAACATCAATTCCGGAGTAGTTTGTCCAAACAAACAGGTCGGTACCTGTTGCAAAAACAGAGGCTGCAGATACAACTCCTTTAGTTGCTTTGGCAAGCCATTTTCTATCTAAGTTGTAGTTAAGACGAACCTCACCAAGTCTAAGGTAGTTAACACCTGTCTCAATCCAGTTAGGGTCTGCACCTGCATAGCCATACTGAATATCACCAAGTTTAACTGCAATATTGTTGATTGTAGGTGTCTCAGAATTCTGGTTTCCATCATTTAAAACGCCGTCAAATACTACAGGACCGGCTTTTCTCATATCAACCGACTCCTGGCTGTAACCGTTGGTCATCATAATGCGTTTTGTTCCGTTTACCATTGTTGCTCCCAATCGTCCGTCCAACAGAGCAGAGATTGAGAATGCTTTATATTTAAGAGTTGTCATAAAACCGAATTTAAGATCCGGTTCACGATCTCCTAAAACTGTCCAAGCACCCGAAGTCAAAGGTAGACCAGAAGAAGGGTCTATTAAAACTTGACCGTTTGCATTTTTTTGATAATCATTTCCTGTTAATGAGGTAATTGGAAATCCTACCTTTATTCCATTTCTGATGTTACCAGATACCCAGGTGTAAGCATTGTAGTACTCGGTTACGTTTTCCGGAAGGCTTATTACTTCACTCCAGTTTTTGCTCCAGTTAACCGAAACATTCCAGATAAGATCACGGTTCTTAATGATATCGCCACCGATTCTCATCTCAACCCCGCTGGTCTTAAACGAACCAACGTTCATATTGTTCAGAACAAAGCCTGTTCCGTAACTCAATCGGAATCCCGTAATAATCTGATCTTCTGAGAGTGTATTGTAGTAAGCAACGTCAAAATCCAAGCGATTACGGAAGAGTCGTCCCTCCAGACCTACCTCCCAAGCGGTATTCATCTCCGGCCTTAGGCTAAGGTTTGGACCTGTAAAGCCGTAACGATAACCACCTGCAGTTGTTGATTGTGATTCAAGTGCAGGATAGATAGAGAGCGGTGGTGCATCTTTACCTACCTGTGCAACTGAACCCCTCATCTTAAGATAGCTGAAGGTCTCAGATCTTGTCTTGAAGAAAGGAAGGTCTGAGACAATAAAGCTGGCCTCAACTCCGGGATAGAAGTATCTGTTATTATCTATCGGAAGTGTAGAAGACCAGTCATTTCTTGCACGGAATGTTAGGAATGCCATATTGTTGTACGACATCTCAAAAGCACCTGAAACCGCCTGAAGCCTTCTTTTGTAGTCATTGGTTTTGGAAACTAGAGTTGTTATGTCACAATTGGATATAGACTGAAAGTCCCTAACAAGAAATTTCTCACCTTTAACCGAAAGTGTTTTATTTCCACTCTCCTGCTGGTGGTAACCAAACTGAATGTTTGCAGAGAACTTCCCAAAATCTTTTTTATATGATCCGATTAAGTTGATGGATGGATTGCTGGCAGCTACTCTGGCCTCATCGTAAGAGCCTGTCCCGTTTCTATTTGTAGACCAATCCGGGTGACGAACAATCTTAATTTTAGTGTTGCTTATATCCATACCTACCTGACCACGAATTAAGAAATCTTTAAACGGCGTGAAGTTTAGAGCAAGATTTGTAATAAAGCGCTCATTTTCATCGTAGTTTACGTTTTTATTTAGATCAAAATATGGGTTAAGGATATCTCCATCTGAATATTTGTTTGGATAACGAATCTGGCCGGCTTCATTGAGATATACTCTCATATCATCCGTGAGAGGCCATACCATAGTTCTGTGAAGCGGACCTCCGTCACCTTTACCAACTTTATTGTTGGTAGTACCAGCATACTGGAGTGAAGTCTCAACATTGAGCCAGTTATTCAGTTTAGCAGTACCGGAAACAGTTACATTTGTACGGGTATAGTCAGATGTTGGAACGATACCTGTTTGATTTGTGGTACTTGCTGCAGAACGGAAGGTCATAAACTCATTTCCTGCCTCAAACGAGATGTTGTGCCTTTGAGTTACACCGGTCTGGAAGAAATTTTTTAGATTATCATAAAGTTTAGTTCCTGCTTCATATGGAGCGCCATATCTTCTGGTTGTGTAATAGTTAGTTACACCGTACATACCGTTATCAAACTCTGTTTGGAGTTCCGGATATCTGTATGCTTTGTCAAAACGGAACAGGTTGCTGTAGCTTACAACTCCTTTACCTTTTTTACCTTTTTTTGTTGTTATGATGATTGCACCGTTAGATGCATCACTTCCGTAAAGGGCGGCAGCTGCAGCACCTTTTAGGATTGTCATACTCTCTATATCCTCCGGATTGATGTCCGAACCACGGTTTGAGAAGTCCAGGTTACGGTCTGCAACAGTCTCACTTCCTCCTGTTCTAACCGCAAGGTTCCCAACAGGGTTAAAAGTTGAGTTGTTCATAGGAATACCATCTATAACATAAAGCGGGTTGTTATTACCTGAGATAGATGTGGCTCCGCGGATAAGAACTGAGCTGGACGCTCCCGGAGTACCTGTAGAGTTGGTGATCTGAACCCCTGATACACGACCTTGAAGGGCGGTTACAAAGTTTTCACGACCAGATTCTGCAATCTCTGCGCCTCTGACGCTTTCAACTGCTCCTCCAACTGCACGGGCAGCTCTCTTAACACCGAACTCACCGACAACAACAGCCTCCTCCAGTAAAAGAGCATCTTCACGAAGCTCAATCCTGATAGATGTCCTGTTTCTAACCTGAATTGTCTGTTTTTCGTAGCCAATTGCAGATATTTCCAGAACTGCGTTGCCAGGAATGTTGAGAACAAATTTTCCATCAAGGTCGGCAGCAGCACCCGTACGGGTACCCTGAACCAGAACGTTTGCACCAAT
>Ga0351971_1232_pt1 | contig 10078 bp, 8 predicted proteins | sample BONcelFGM3001F11_FD_206746 | JGI IMG/M metagenome (GOLD analysis project Ga0351971, IMG submission 206746) | Enriched cells from coal bed in the Powder River Basin, Montana, United States - BONCAT cells FGM rep2 HSBNCT.FGM.300.1.F11 ...
CCGAGTATAGTGGCAAGGGGGGCATAAATATCGAGGGTTTCGTCGGAGATCTTCTGCCTCTTGTGCTTAGGCATGCTGGAAAGGGTGCGAAGATTGTGCAGCCGGTCTGCCAGCTTAACGATCATCACCTCCAGTTTGGCCGCCGCGCCACTAAAAATTTTTCGATGAACCAGCTTTTTGAAAGTCTGTCGGTCGCCGGTATAATGGGTGACTTTAGTACACCCCTCGACGATTGCCTCCACATTGGGCCCGAATTTCTCCCGGATCACCTCGCCGGTCACCTCTTCCACATCCTCGACAGTGTCGTGAAGCAGGGCCGATGCCAGGATTTCAGGATTACGGATATCCAACTCCTCGGCCAGGATCCGGGCCACCGAGCAGGGATGCATGATGTAGGGATCGCCGGAACGCCGCCATTGGTTACCGTGGGCCTCGAAGGCGAAATCCAGCGCCTTCCAGAAGACCTGAGCTTCCGGACCATTGCCGATGAAAGAGTGCATGGTCTGACGGTATGCCTCAAGGTCATATTTAACGTACTGCATCTGGCACCCTGCCTTCCCTTGGCTTTTCCTTTCTTTACCGCCCAAATGGTGTACAATCGTCTGTTTAAGACAAAAGCTCGAACCTGTACTCTAACAGAGTACTATCCTGCGAACAAAGAAAAATTCTCGTTCCGCCGGATTTCAAGATATGCACTGAACAGGGGGCTAGAAAAGAGATGGCCAGAAAAATTCAACGTAAAAATAAAGCGGCTGGATTGCCGCGAAAATCGCGCCGCCGATCAGGGCGCAGCGCAGCAACGGGCTCACTACACACCTCCATCCTGGGCCTGCTTACAGCCCAGGGACTGCCCCTGACCGAAACCGAGATCGCCCTGGCTCTCCACATCGGTGGAGGCCAGCTGCCTGCACTACATACGACTCTGGCGCAACTGCTCGAGGAACACAAAATTGAAAAAAAGGGCAAACGTTTTTTCCCGGCCGCGAAAGCCGAACATCTTCGGGCAACGCTTGACCTCACCTCCAAGGGATTTGGTTTTGCTATCCTTGAAGGGGAGCAGGCCAAGGGCGGCAAAGACGTATTCATCGCCCCGCACCACCTGAATGGCGCCAGCCAGGGCGACTCTATCCTGGTGGCCATTACCGGCACGGCCCGTGGCCGCCGGGAAGGCCGAGTGATCCAGGTACTCAGCCGTGCCGTCACCCAGCTCTGCGGTCTCTTCACCGCCAGCGGCGCCGGCGGCTATGTGACCCCGGACGACGACCGCCTGCCCTATACGCTGCTGATCCGCCGGGGCGACGATCTCGCCGCTGGCAACGGCATGGCAGTGGTGGCGGAAATCATTGATTACGGTTCGGAACGGCAGGGCCCCACCGGCCGAATCATTGAAATCCTCGGTGATGCGCGGACTGTGGGGGTGCAGATCCGGATGGCCATTATTCAATCCGCCCTCCGGGAAACCTTTCCCGCCGAGGTCGAGGCCGAGGCTGCCCGGCTGGTTCCGGTGAGCGAATGCACCGAAGGCCGCATCGACCTGCGCCACCTCCCCCATGTGACCATCGATGGCGAGACCGCCAGAGATTTTGACGACGCCATCTGCGTCGAGCCAACCGGCGGCGGGTTCATCCTCTATGTTTCCATTGCCGACGTCAGCCACTATGTCCAGACGGGGTCCCCAATCGACCTCGAGGCTTACCTGCGAGGGACCAGCGTCTATCTGCCGGACCGGGTTCTCCCCATGTTGCCCGAACGGCTCTCCAACGACCTCTGCAGCCTGGTTCCCGACCAGGACCGGCCCGCCTTCACCGCCATCCTCAGCTTTGATGCCCAAGGTCGACGGACCGGCGAGCGATACGCACGAAGCCTGATCCGAAGCTGCCGGCGCTTTACCTACACGACGGTCAACCAACTGCTCTACCTCAAAGATCCTGAAGTTCGCACCGCCCATGCCGATCTGGTGCCGATGCTGGAGCAGGCGAAAAAACTCTCTGCCCTGCTCAAGAGCTGCCGAACCGAACGCGGCAGTCTTGACTTTAATATTCCCGAACCCCACGTCGCTCTGGATGGCGAACAGGTCGCCTCAATCACGCTGGCCGAGCGTAATCAGGCGCATTCGCTGATTGAGGATTGCATGTTGGCTGCCAACGAGGCTGTCGCCGAGACCTTGGCCAAGGCCAACAAACCGGTGCTCTACCGCATCCACGAGCGACCAGACCCAACCAAGCTGGAGACCTTCACCGACGCCGCCAAGGCGCTGGGATTGCACCTCCCCCAATCCGAGGTCAACCCGGCCTGGTTTGCCCAGGTGATCAAGCAGGCACACGGCTCTCCGGCCGAGTACATCGTCAACAATCTGCTGTTGCGCACCATGCAGCAGGCTCGGTATTCCCCCGAAAACACCGGTCATTTTGGTCTAGCCGCTGCTTTCTACCTCCACTTCACCTCACCTATCCGCCGCTATCCCGATCTGGTAGCCCATCGAGTGCTGCAGGCCTTGTTAACCGGGCAGACAGATCACACCCCCGCGCCGATTCCCGGCGAAGGAAGAACGCTGGCCGACGCCGGCCTGCACCTCTCGCAATGCGAACGCAAGGCGATTGATATCGAACGCAACGTCCATTCGCGCTGTGCCGCACTCTTCCTTATGGACAAAATCGGCGAAACCTTTGGGGCCATCATCTCCGGGGTCACCGCCTTCGGCCTCTACCTCACCCTGGATGAGAGCTATATCAGCGGCATGGTGCCGCTCACCAGCATGACCGACGATTATTACCTGCATGATAGCCGCCGTTATCGCCTGATCGGCGAGCGGAGCAACAAGATGTATCAACTGGGCGATCGGGTGCAGGTACGGCTTGACCATGTCGATCTCCAGAATAAACGGCTGAGTTTCTCCCTTGTCCCGGCAACCACCGCCAAACCATCAAAAACCAATAACGCCTGAATGTTCCGCCCAGGGGTTCACCGCCGTGGTTTTGCTTGACGAATATCGGCAATTCAAATAAAAATGGTTGCCTTCATTACCGCTAACATCTCGAAATGCCGGAACCGGCCCAGCCCCTTCCGCATAATTACATCCCACTGAGGTAGACACCATGGAAAACAGCAGCTGGATATCGGACTTCCTTGCCAACCCCTTTCTGCGCGGCCTGAGCATCGGTTTATTGATTGCCGCCATCCTGTGGGTTCGAGGATGGCTGAAAGCCAGGGAACTCAACGGCAATCTCAAAAAACTTCGCGAGCACCTGCACACAAAACTGGAGATTGACTCGGCGGAAAACGAACGGCGTAAGGGCGAGACGGATAAACTCAAGCAGGAACGCGACAACCTGCGCAACATGGTCCAGGTGCTCAACCAGAAGCCCGGACGCCAGGAACTGCGCCAGGTGCAGGTTTACCAGAAGGCGATCGAGATCATGTTTGAAAAATCACCGGGTTTTGCCCCAGCCTGGCAGATTACGGTCAAGGAAGCAGAAGAGGAAATCCAGCGGGCGGAGCGCGGCATCATCCCCTTCTTCAAACGCATGACCAGCAGCAGCCCGGGATCAGAAAAATCTTCCAAAAAAACCCTGGAACTGGAACAATCCACCGGTCACTGATGCGGCGGTGCAAGCGTTATGACAGTTGAACACCTGCCGGTTGGTCGTTTGGGCCAGATCGGAATCATTCTGGTGGGGCCGAAGTTTCCTGAAAACATCGGGGCATCGGCCCGGATCGCCTCCAACTTCGGCATTTCCCAGCTCATTGTGGTCAGCGGTGAGGCATTCGATCAGGAACGGATGATGAAGATGGCAACCCACAAGGCCGCCCACCTCATCCGGGAAATGCGCATCTGCCAAACCACGACCGAGGCGGCAGCCCCTTTCCACTTCATTGTGGGCACCACCGCCCGCCAAGGTCGGCACCGACCCCAGGATCAAACCCCGAGAGAGGTGATGGCTGAACTGACGCCGCTCTTGGACGGCAACCGGATAGGTCTAATGTTCGGCCCGGAGGATGCCGGCCTCAGCAACGAGGATCTTGACCTCTGTCAGTTTGCTTCAACCATCCCCACTGCGGGCTTTTCTTCGCTGAATCTGGCGCAGGCGGTGGCCATCCACTGCTACGAACTGTACACCGCCACCCGCACCCACCCTTTTGCCTCCATCCCCAAATCAGAATTTGCCAACTCTTACGATCTCGAAGGCATGTACGAACATGTCGAAGAGGCTCTGACTGGATTCACCTTCCTCCACGACACCAACCGCGTCTATTGGATGCGCAACATCCGTCAATTTCTCGGCCGGGTGAAGTTGAAGAAAAAAGAGGCCAGCATGATCCGCGGCGTCTGCCGCAAGTTGCTTTGGCATAACCGCCAACCCCAAAAATTAGCACCGGAACAGACGAGTCCCTTCGAGGAAACCACCCAGTAATCCCGCCCCTCTCAGATCCCCTGGAGCGGACAAGCCGCGCAGTTAGGATTGTTTTTTTTACAATAGACATTGCCCACCCGCACCAGCAGGGCGTGATACTCGTTGTAGAGCCGGGTATCGCAGGCCAGATTATCCATGAACAATTCCTGAATGGCCTCGTATCCGAACTCCTCGTCAATCACCTGATGACGTACAAGGATGCGGTGGGTGTAGGTGTCAACTACAAAAATAGGCAGGTTGGCGGCATAGAGCAGGATGGAATCGGCGGTTTCCCTGCCGACTCCTTTGATGGAAAGCAACTGCTCCCGCAAATGGGGCAGCGGCTGATCGAGAAAGGCCTGCAGATCGCCACCGTGGTGTTCGTTGATAAAGGTGAGGAGGTTATGGAGACGGCCGGCCTTGATATTGTAGTAGCCGGCCGGCCGAATATACTCGGCCAAAAGGCCTGTGGGCAGGGTTGACAGCGCCTCCAGCGACATCAACCCGACCCCTTTCAAGTTATCGATCGCCCGCTCGACGTTTTTCCAGCTGGTGTTCTGGGTGAGGATTGCCCCCACCATGACCTCGAAAGGCGTTTCCGCCGGCCACCAGTGCTGGGGCCCCAGCTGAACAAGCATCCGCTCATATATGGTCCAAAGGCGGTCGGCAGTCGTCATACCGATTCGCGACAGGGGCAGGACAGCATTCAGTCGCCCAGACAGATGCCGATATCACGGGCGGTCTGCACCTTGTCGCTCTCCAAATCGACCTTTTTCCGGCGGCGGATCGCATCGGCAATGGGGACCGAAGTCATGTTCGGGGGCACCCAAGCCACCATGTGATCAAAAATTCCAGCTTCGGCCAGACGCACCGCGGCGGCGCCGAAACGCAGCGCCAGCAGCCGGTCAAAAGTGGTGGGCGAGCCGCCGCGTTGCAGGTGGCCCAAGACCAGTGACCGGGTGTCTTTACCCAGACGCTGGCGGATCTGGTTGGCCACCCACTCGCCGATGCCGCCCAGCACCACTTCAGATCGCCCTATCTCCCCCTGCCCCTTGCTGATCACCTCGCCGTCTTCGGCCCGCGCGCCCTCGGCGACTACCACGATTGAGTAATGCTTGTTGTGCAGTTCGTTATCGGAGATTTTTTCGCAAATCGCATCGAGTTTAAAGGGAATTTCCGGAATGAGGATAACATCGGCGCCGCCGGAGATCCCCGAATAGAGAGCTATCCAGCCGGAATCGCGCCCCATGACCTCAACCACCATCACCCGATCATGGGATTTGGCGGTGGAATGCAGTTTGTCGATGGCGTCGGTGGCGGTGGAAACGGCGGTGTCAAAGCCGAAGGTCCGATCCGTCGCTTCCAGGTCGTTATCGATGGTCTTGGGGACGCCGATCACCGGCATGCCCTTCTGGGCAAAACGATGGGCGATCTCCAGACTGCCGTCACCGCCCACGGCAATATGGCAGAAAAAACCCATCCGATTAAAACTCGCTAAAATTTTGTCTGATATATCGACAATCTGAATCTCACCGGCAAGATTTTCCACCGGTTTAGCAAAGGGGTTGCCCTTGTTGGTGGAACCGAGAATGGTCCCGCCTTGGGAGAGAATGCCCTCCACATCCTCCGGGGTCAGCCGAATCAGATCATCTCGATCAAGCAGCCCGCCGTATCCGGCCCTGCTGCCGTACACCTCCCATCCTTTCCTGGTCGCGGAATTGACCACGGCAAAAATAACAGCATTCAAACCTGGCGCATCGCCGCCACCGGTGGATATAAGTAATTTTTCTCGCATGATGAGGCCCTCGCCCGTGAAGATTTCCCTTGCTGCTACCGAAGCAATGATATGAATTGTAGAAAGCAGCACTCGGATTGACAATCTTTTTCCATCCAATAAACCGATTTTATGATAATTTTACCAAAGCGCCAGTCGTTTTCCCCCTAATTTCTCTTTTCTCGCTCACCGCATTGCCGTCTAACTGTTTTTTTAGTCAGCCCTTTCCCTGCCAATGGTAGCGTCAGCATACTCTCCATTTATGGCTTCATTTTAGTTTTTTCACATGTATCTTTGGTTGACTTGGGTCTCTTCGCGCCTTAATCTTGGAGTCGTAACCCAATCACTTCTTCCCGCTTATGGAAGGAGGCTTATTTACTCTTGAGGAGGCACGAATGTTTGAAGTAACAGCGCTTGCTGTCGATAATCTAAAAGCATATCTGGAGCAGAACAAGATCAGTTCTGCGGTTCGCATCGCCTTGATGCAGGGTGGCTGAAGTGGCCCCTCTCTAGGCTTGGCTCTGGATGAGCCAAAAGAAAGCGATAAGATATTCGAGGAAGGCGGTCTCAAATTTTTAGTAGAAGATTCACTTCTGGAAAAATGCGGCGCCGTCAAAGTTGATTTCATGGACGCAGGATACCGTTCAGGCTTCTCCATTACTTCCGCCAACCCTCTGGGGAGCGGCGGTAGTTGCAGCTCCGGGTCCTGTGGCGGATCGTGCGGTTGAAAAAACCCGCATCACAGGATATTCGCAACCCCTTTGCCGATCAACGGCAAGGGGGTTTTTCTTTTAAACCGCCCGCGTCTACCCTGTGCCAAAATCTTGACACGGACAGGTTCATTCTTATTATCTTTCGTTATAATGAATTAACATCCTGTTTTTAAAAATAAACACGACAGGCAAGGAGAAAAGAATGCAACTCGACAAATTCACCATCAAATCTCAGGAAGCGATCCAGGCCGCGCAACAGTTGGCCCAGACTTGCGGCAACCAGGAACTGCAGCCCGAACATCTGCTCAAGGCCATCCTTGAACAACCCGAAGGGGTGGTCGTTCCGGTGTTGCAGAAGATGGGTATTACCCCGAGCGTGGTCCTCAGTGAAACCAACCAGCTGATCAACGATTTACCCAAAGTAAGCGGAGCCGGGGCTGGCCAGCCCTACGCCTCGCAACAGTTCAGGAATCTGCTGGATCAATCGTTTAAGACCGCAGCCAACATGCAGGACGAATACGTCAGCCAGGAGCACCTGTTTCTGACTATCCTGGCCGACCGATCGCTGAAGGCAACCGCTCTGCTCAACCGTCTGGGCATTACGAGCGATGCCTTTCTTAAAGCCCTGATGACGGTGCGCGGCAACCAGCGGGTCACCGATCCCTATCCGGAAGACAAATACCAGGCCCTGGAGAAATATGCCCGCAACCTCACCGATGTCGCCCGAAAGGGCAAACTTGACCCGGTGGTTGGCCGCGATGAAGAGATCCGCCGCATTATCCAAGTCCTGTCCCGCCGCACCAAAAACAACCCGGTGTTGATTGGCGAACCCGGCGTTGGCAAGACCGCCATAGTTGAAGGACTGGCCCAGCGCATCGTCAACGGCGACATCCCCTCCACCCTGGAAGGCAAACAGGTCATTTCGCTTGACCTTGGCTCCCTGGTGGCAGGGGCTAAGTACCGGGGCGAATTTGAGGACAGACTCAAAGCTGTGCTCAAGGAGGTGGAGAAAAAGGCCGGTGAGATCATTCTCTTTATTGACGAAATCCACACCCTGGTCGGTGCCGGTGCCGCTGAAGGCTCGATGGACGCCTCTAACATGCTCAAACCCGCCTTGGCTCGGGGCGAACTCCACTGTGTCGGTGCCACCACCCTGGATGAATACCGCAAATACATCGAGAAAGACGCGGCTCTGGAACGCCGCTTCCAGCCGGTCCTGGTCCAGGAACCAAGCGAAGAAGACACCATTGCTATCCTGCGTGGCATCAAGGAAAAATACGAAGTCCATCACGGGGTGCGCATTCAGGATGCCGCGACCGTGGCTGCAGTCACCCTGTCCAGCCGCTACATCACTGACCGGTTCCTGCCGGATAAGGCCATCGATTTGATCGATGAAGCCGCCTCCCGCCTGCGGATCGAAATCGACTCCATGCCCACCGAAATCGATCAACTGGAACGAAAAAAGATCAAGCTGCTTCAAAAGAGCGGCTGGCCAAGATTCGGGAGGATCTGGCCAATCTCGACGATTCCCTCAAGGGGATGAAGGGGCAATGGACCCTGGAGAAGGACATTATCCAGTCCATCCGCGACATCAAGGCCAAGATCGATCAGGCCCACATGGAGGAGCAAAGGGCTGAACGGGCGGGTGAACTGAGCAAGGTGGCGGAGCTCCGCTACGGCAAAATTGTGCAGTTGACCAAAGAGCTCGAGGCTGCGAACACCCGGTTAAGCCAAATCCAGGAAAAGCACCAGATGCTCAAAGAAGAGGTCTCCCCCGAGGATATCGCCGCGGTCGTGGCAAAATGGACCGGCATTCCAGTGGACAGGCTCCTGGAAGGCGAAAAAGAAAAACTGGTGCAGGCGGAAGGAGCGCTCGGCGCCCGGGTGATTGGTCAGAGAGAGGCCATTGTCGCCGTGGCCAATGCGGTGCGGCGGGCACGGGCCGGCTTGCAGGATCCCGACCGGCCCCTGGGCAGCTTCATCTTCCTTGGCCCCACAGGTGTGGGCAAGACCGAACTGGCACGGAGCCTGGCTGATTTTCTCTTTGACTCGGAACAGGCAATGATCCGCATCGACATGTCCGAATACATGGAGAAACACTCGGTGGCCCGGCTGATCGGCGCTCCTCCCGGCTATGTCGGCTATGACGAGGGCGGCATGCTCACCGAGGCGGTGCGGCGGCGGCCTTACTCGGTCATCCTGCTCGACGAGATCGAAAAGGCCCATCCGGATGTCTTTAATGTGTTGCTGCAGGTGCTCGACGACGGTCGGATGACCGACGGTAAAGGTCGAACCGTGGATTTTAAAAATACGATCCTGATCATGACCTCCAACCTCGGCAGCCACATCATTATGGAGTTGGCCCAGACCGACCCCGAGACCATGCGCCGGCAGGTCGACGACCTGTTGCATCGCCAGTTCAAGCCGGAATTTCTCAACCGCGTCGACGAGATCATCACCTTTCATGGCCTGACCCGCGACAACTTGTTCCAGATTGTCGACATCCAGATCAAACGGATGGGTAAACGGCTGGCCGATCGCAAATACAAGGTGACCCTGACCAAGGAGGCCAAGCAGTTTCTGGTCGATACTGGCTACGATCCGGCCTATGGCGCGCGCCCCTTGAAGCGGGCCATCCAGCGCCACATCGAAGACCGGCTGGCCCTCGAGATTTTGGAAGGCCATTTTGTCGAGGGAGATCATATCCTTATCGACCGGGGCCAGGACAACCGCCTCACCTTCGCCAAACAGTAATCCCGCGCCCCCTTCCGCTCTCCGCAGAAGGGGGGTCTCTTTTTTCAGCCGTCGGATTCGCGCAAAACAAGTCTTCCAAAAACAGGAGTATCGTATTAAATTCGTTACCCTACACGGCAGACAAGACCCAGACTGCCTCTCAAGGGAATCGATAATCCCGAAACTCGGTTGTTCCAAAGACTCCGGCATGTTCACACCCCTGTTGACTTCTTGCCCATTCGTGTTCCTCTCGTTTGGGAGAACCCGATGGCGCAGCAAAGCTTGCACCCGACGTTTCCCCCGTTCGCCTTGCCCGATGTGCCTTTTCGGCAGGTTGCTTTTCTTTTCCCTGCTGCTGACAATGGCCGCCGGCCCGAGTCCCCTTTTCGCCCAACCGCCTGTCATCGTCAACATTTCCGGCGACCTGACCGAAAGCCAGCGCCGGAATATCCGCAGTCATCTTTCCC
>Ga0351971_1233_pt1 | contig 10065 bp, 8 predicted proteins | sample BONcelFGM3001F11_FD_206746 | JGI IMG/M metagenome (GOLD analysis project Ga0351971, IMG submission 206746) | Enriched cells from coal bed in the Powder River Basin, Montana, United States - BONCAT cells FGM rep2 HSBNCT.FGM.300.1.F11 ...
TCGTTACGAAACAGCGCGCCCTTGCGTTGGAGCTGCGCCGTGCGTTCCAATACCTGGGGCCGGTCGCTTTCCGCTTCGACTTCCAGACCCAACTGCTGGATTTGCTGCATGAACGACTCGTAAATCTTGACGTACATGGCGGCATAAGCGGCAAAACTGGGGTTCTTGATGTCTGATAACGTATCGCGGTCAATTACAGTAATCATCGGTTTCGATCTCCGTTAGCCACGGCCCAACAGCCAGCGCCGTCACCCGCCGCCTGACCTGACAAGCTCTGTGTTAAGTCTGCAACAAATGAAGCCGGGGCAGTAGGTCGCTTCATAACGTTCTTCAGATGGTATATGTCATCTTCTGACATAAAAGCATGAGGAGATACTCCGGTCGAAGTATCTCCTCATCGCGTTCAGGTGGGCTACGCCGCGCAGGTTACAGGCTAAAGCCGGTGTGCGTCGCGTAGAAGAGGAAACGGCCCAGGATTTCGCTGACGAGGACCAGGGCAAAGGCCGCGTAAGCCCAATTGCCGGCGACCTTCTCGCGGCCAACACTGACCGCGTTCCGGTAGACGATGGCGCCAAACAGCCCGGCGCCCAGGAAGGCCAGAACCAGACGGACGATTAAGATGGTGCTGTAGGAACCGGCGATCAGGCTTTCGGCCGACGCGGCCGGCGTGGACGACAGATACACCAGATACAGTGGCAGCACCACGAACTCGACGCCCAGCAGGACGATAGAGCTGATGCCGACCCAGCTCAACGTCTTACGCAGCAAGACACACTGCGCGTCTCCGCAGCCCGGATTCTTGCGCTGCAAATAGGAGTAGTTGGCGACGTAGGCCGCCCCCATCGCCAGCGTGCCCAGCAAGAAGGTGGTCGCGAAGAACGAAATCGGCGTCAACACGCTGTCCCAAACCGGGACGGTGCGCAGCAGGTAGACATTCGCCATGCTGTAGACCAGCACCAGGCCGATTAGCGCGGCGAGCAGGCCCAGCAAGTTACGCTGGCTGGCAGTGCCGATCTTGCGCCACTGCATGAAGGCGAACGCCCCGCCGACGACGGCAAACGCCACACCGCTGAAAATCTCGCGGCTGAGCCACGACGACCCCAGGTTAGCGATGGCGTTGTAGGCATTGAGCGGATTGCCGAGGTGGAAGAAGGACGCAATCAGCCCCAGCACCAGCACCGGCCCTATAGCCAGCAAGGCGCGGTCGCTCATGCGATCCGCTTCTTCCACGCCGGCCGAACGGCTGACCAGGAAGTGAACGATGCCCAGAACCACAAAGGAACCGACCGACATCTGGGCCAGGATGGTGAAAAGGACGAGCGACCAATCGTGTGTGTTCATGTTAGCCTTCCTCCGCCATCGTGACGATACGGCCCGTGCCCGCGCCGCTCATTTGAGCGTGGCGGTGCGGGGTGACAACCAACGCGGGTTCCGTCAGGTCAGACGCCGGCAGCGGCTCGATGGCGCTCACGTCGCCATATTTGGCGCGCAGCTCGCTCAGCTCGCCGTAGTCCAGCGCCCGCATGACGCAGGCGGACACGCAGTACGGGCTGTTGCCCTGGGCCAGTTCGTCCTGGCAGAAGTCACACTTGCTCATGACGCCCGCCGACGCATCGAACTGCGGCGCGCCGTAAGGGCAGGCCCACTCGCAGTAGCGACAGCCGATGCAGCGGGATTGATCGATCAGCACCACGCCGTCGTCGCGTTTGGTGATGGCCGCCGCCGGGCAGACTTCCATACAGATCGGCTTTTCGCAGTGATTGCACGAAATGGAGACGGCGTAGGCAAAGATATTGTTGGGCAGCATCCGGGTCGGATCGTCCGCATCGGGCACCCAGCTACCGCCGCCATATTCCGTCACACGCCGCCAGTTGGTTCCAACTGGCAGTTGATTCTTAGATTTGCAGGCGACAACACACGCTTTGCAACCGTTACAGGCACTCGCATCGAAGTAGAAGGCCATTTGTTCAGTCACGACTTACACCTCCTTGATCGGAACTCTTGGGGCCCAGGTGAAGTCCGGTTCAAGCTTGAGCGGACCTTCATACTTCTCGACCTTCACGTTACAGGTATTCCAGCCCTGGTGCCCCTGGCCGGTTGCAATCCCGCCATTGAGCGTATTGGTCGCGCCGGCGATGTCGATGCCGGACGCTTCGTCCACCTGCGCCCAGGCGCCTTCGCCGATGGCGACCACGCCCGGCATCAGGCGCTCGCTCACGAAGAGGCTGCGCAGAACCGCGCCATGCCGGCTGGTGATCTTGACCGTATCACCCGATTGCAGTCCATGGGCCTGCGCGTCGAGCGGATTCATCCAGAACTCTTGCGGGAACAGCTCGCGCAGCCACGGCACGCTGTCGAAGATGGAGTGCGAGCGGCGGCGATAGTGGAAGGTCAGCAGTTGCAGCGGGTACTCGCTCTTGACCTTGTTGCTCCAGTCGCTGAAGGTGTCTTCGTAACCTTCCTGCGCCTTGTTGTAAGTCGGTATCGGCTGGATTTGTGTAAAACCGGAGTTCTTCACAAAGTCCACGATATCCTGGCAGTAGATTTCCAGCTTGCCGCTTGGCGTCGCCAGCGGGTTAGCCTCCGGGTCTTCGCGGAAGGCGGCGTGAGCGATGTAACCCAGCTTGTCGCCTTGCGAGCGCGGCACCGAGTAAACGCCCTTTTCTTTGAACTCCTGCAGGGTAATGCGCCCGCTTTGCGGCGCGCCCTCGACGCCCATCTCGGTGATGTCGTTCGCCGTGATAGTGAGCAGCGGTTCGGCTTCGATGCCGTCGTCCTTCAACACGGTGGCTCCCGCCAGTTGATTGAAGACCTGCTGGTCAAGCGACATTGGCGAAACCAGTGTCCCGTCGAACCCCAGCCGTGTCGCCAGCTCAGCGGCGATCCACTCGTCGTCCCTGGCCTCGAACAGCGGCTGCGTGACCTGCCGCGCCCAGATGAGGTGCTCGCGGTTGCCCTTAATGAAGCCGGCGCGTTCCCACTGGGTCGTGACCGGAAGGACAACATCCGAGTACTTGGCATTGGTATTGAAGTTGTAGTTGGACGTCAGCACGAACTCGACCTGGCGATGCGCGGCGATACCCTTGGTCATGCCGACCTTCTGGTTGAGCGCCGAGCCGCCGTCGTGGACGATCATCTGAATGTTGATGGGCTGAACCGTCTCGAAACCAGCAATGTATTCCTGGTTCAGGATGGCGTCCCACAGCTCATTGTTGTTGATCTTGTTCGAGATTGTCTCGGCTTCGAGGCGTGGCACGCCCGCGCCGCCCGACTTGACGAGCGCCGGGCCGCCATTGGCGGTGTATTCCCAGCAGCTCACGCCGGTCATCCGGCCAGACTGGCCGATGTGGCCGGTCATCGCGCCCAGCGCCATGAAGATTTGCGGCCAGGAGTCGCTGTTGTTGGTACGGGCCGGCGCCCAGGCGGTCAGCAGGGCCACCCGCTTGGTGCTGGCGATCTGGCGCGCCAACGCCCGGATCGTCTTCGGCGGCACACCGCAGATTTCGGCGGCCCATTCCGGCGTCTTTGGCTCGCCATCCAGCTCGCCCAGGACGTAGTCTTTGAAGTTCTGGTCGGCGTCCGCGCCTTCAGGCATGTGTTCGCGGTCGAAGCCGACGGTACAGCGATTGAGGAAGTCCCAGTCGATCAACGGGTTGGTCGTCGGGTCATCTTCCGTCAGCAAGGTGTGCGCCATGCCCAATGCCAGCGCATGGTCGGTTGCCAGGCGCACCGGCACCCACTCATCGGCCAGAATCATGGCCGAGTCGTTGTAGAAGGGGTCGATAAAAATGAACTTGGCCCCGGCCTTCTTCGCGTCGCGATAGAAAGCCATCGCGTTGCCCTGAGCGCTCCAGGCCGGGTTGCCGCCCCAGATGACGATCAGCTCGCTGTTGCGCAGGTCCATCCGGTCGTTGTGGCTGGTCGCCATCAGGCCGTCGCCCAGGCCGATCTTGGGACCGGTGTAATACCAGGTGCCCCACGAGGTGGTGCCCCAGGTGCCGACCGCGCCGCCCATCAGCGCCAGCGGTTTCGACAGGTACGAGCCGACTTCCAGGATGCCTTCGTTACCGTAGGTTTCCTTGATGCGCACGATCTCGCTGGCGACGATGTCGAGCGCTTCGTCCCAGCTAATGCGCACCCATTCGTCTATACCGCGTAATTCCTTGCGACCGCCGCCCGGTTCCCAATTCTTGCGTTTCATCGGGTACTTCAGCCGGTCGGCGCCGAAGATTTGTTGCTGCTGCGAACGGCCGCGCGCGCAGCCGCGAATCTGCGGATGATCCGGTGAGTCGGGGTGGGTGTCGTCGGTCTTGACCCGCTGCACCACACCATCGACCACCTGCGCCTTCAGCACGCAGCGCTGGCCGCCGCAGTTGTGCCAGCACGCCGCCGTGATCCACTCACCCTCCTCATTGGCTGCGTCTTGCGCGGCCGTCTCCTGAATGGCGGATAGCCCGAGGCCCAGTCCGTCGGCTAACGCGACGGTACCGCCGAGCACACTGCTCCACTTCAGAAAACTCCGCCGTGTCAGCACAGCATCGTTGAGGCTGTTGGTGAGCGATTTGTCATCACTCATAGCCCATTCTCCTTACTTTGACTGCCCATGTACAAAGAAAAATCACACGACCCATCGGAAACAAACCGGGTTGTACTCTTCATACAAAGAGCCTCCTGAAAATCCATAAGGCTGAGGATACGCCATACGACAACCGGGTTTCTCATCCGAAGGGATAATTTGAATAACCCGTTCGGGTGATCCTGCGCGTGAAACCGAGCTTACTGGTCGATTAGCATGGGGTTTGCGAGCGATATAGGGGAGCGCCCCCGACATGCGCCGAGAAACGGGTTGACGGCTTGAAGAGTACGACACAGGTCAGGCCTACGTTTTTGTAGAGTTATTGCATAAGATACATGGACACACTACTGTGTCGAACAACGGCGCCAGCCGCCGCGGCCATTCGGCGTGTTCCATGACGTCCACAAGGGTTTGACGGATGCCAGAGATTCCCGTTCCCAACAATCAGGCTTCCCTGCGCGCTCTGAACGCGCTGCTGCGCCAGCAGAGCGTGCTGGCGGCGCTGGAGGTGTTCCACGCCGAACTCGGCGACGTCTTCCGCATTCCGCTGCCGGGGTTTAACCCGGTCATGCTGGTCGGGCCAGAAGCCAATCGCTTTCTGCTGGTCGAACAGCGCGACGATCTGCGCTGGCGCTCCGAGCAAGACCCGGTCACCCGCCTGCTCCAACACGGCGTCCTGGTCGAGGACGGCGAGGCGCACGACGGCCTGCGCCGCCAGATGAACCCGGCCTTACACCGGCGCGCGTTGGAGCGTTACGTCGAGGCGATGTGGCAGGCGACCGACAGCGTCACGGCGAGCTGGCCGGCTGCTGGCGAGCCGCTGGATATGCTGGTCGAGATGCGCCGGGTGGCCCTGCTCATTCTCATGAAGACGCTCTTCAGCGTGGATTTTGAAACCGAACTCGACCGGCTGTGGGGGCCGATCCTAAAGGCGCTGCGCTACATCTCGCCGGGGCCGTGGGTGGTCTGGCGCGATATTCCACGTCCCGGCTACCGGCGCGCGCTCCACGAGCTGGATGCCTATTTACACCAGATCATCTCCCAGCGCCGCCAGAACCCCGCCGCCCACGACGATCTACTCGGCATGTTGATTGAATCGGACATGTCCGACGCGCTGATCCGCGATCAACTGCTGACGCTGATCATCGCCGGGCACGACACCAGCACCGCGCTCTTGAGCTGGATGTTGTATTCGGTGTCGCGTCAACCGGAGATACTGTCAAAGGCTCAGGCGGAAGTCGTCAGCGTCATGGGGTCCAGTCCGCACGACCTGGCGCGGCTGAACGAGCTGCGCTATCTGGACCAGGTCATGAACGAAACCCTGCGCCTGTACCCGCCCATCCACCTCGGCTCGCGAATCGCGGCGCGGGACCTCGAATTTACCGGCCACCCGATCCCGGCCGGAACGCGGGTGCTCTATTCGATCTACCTCGCGCACCGCGACGAGCGCTACTGGCAAAACCCGGCCGCCTTCATGCCCGAACGTTTCTCGCCGGAAGAGATACGCCAGCGCCCGCCGTACACCTTCCTACCGTTCGGCGGCGGCTCGCGCAACTGCATTGGAACAGCCTTTGCTCAGGTCGAGATCAAAGTCGTGCTGGCGCGCATTTTGCAGCGGTTTGACCTGGCATTTACCAACCACAAAGTACGCCTGCACATGGGCGCGACGCTGGAACCGCATCCCGGCGTCCGGTTGACGGTGCGGCGACGTTTTTAGCGCGTACCGCTGTACTCTCGGTCTTTCCAGCGAACAGCCAGCTTACGCCGGCGGCGGAATAAAGCGCCCAGCCCCAGCGCCATCACGCTCCAGCCAGCCAGCGGCGTCGTCACGATCTCCGTCGGGGACCGCCGCAGCCGCCAGCCGACCACACCCCGCAGGCCGCCAAGCCAGCCGATCACCAGCAGCGCCGGCCTTCTGTAACGGGGGAACAGCAGCCAGACAAACGGAAGAACGAACACGGCGGCATACCCCCAGGCGAAGAGCAGCGCCCACCACCAGGGACGCCGTTCTGCCGGTGCGGAGTCCAGCGCTAGCAGGATGTTCTTCGAGAACCCCTGCCACACCTCTCGCCCATTGTGATACATTCGGCAGCTCAGCATGGCCGTGCCATCGACCAGGGCGACCCGGTGCCCGTTGGCGCGAAAGCGCCTCGCCAGCGCGAAATCATCGACCAGCGCCTGGGAGACAGCGCGATGGCCGCCGGCGGCGCGGTAAGAAGCGGCGCGCACCAGCAGGTATTGTCCGTTGGCGGCGGCGCTGCCGGCCTTGCTCCGCCAGAGGTTGGTCAGGTCCAGCGCGGTCAGCGGCAGGAAGTCCACAATGAACGAAACCACCACCCGCTCGCTCCAGCTCTGCGTGATCTGCCGGGGGAAGACGCTCAGCAGATCGACTCCCAAACCCTCGGCCTGGGCGATCCCCCGCGTTATGCTGGACGCGGTATGCACGGTGTCGGCATCGGTGAACAGCAGCCACTCGCCGCACGCCTGTTCCGCCAGCCGTTGGCAGGCATAACTCTTGCCGTTCCAGCCGGCGTGTGGCGGCTCGGCGCCATGCAGCGCCGTCAGGTTGCCATACCGCGCCGCCAGCCCGTCCAGCAGAGCGCCCGTTTCGTCGCTGGATTGGTCGTCCAGGGCTGTGACGTTGAAGTTGGGATAGTCCTGACGGACGAGCGATTCGAGGCAGGCAGAAACGGTTCGCGCTTCATTCCGCGCCGGAACGAGCACACTCACCGACGGCGGCGTCTCTGGAAGCGCGGTCAGGCCATGTGCGCGGCGCAAAAAAAGCACGTTGCGCCAGAGACGAAGCGACCCTATCAACAGCAAAAACGAACCAGTCCAGTGCGATAAACGCGCCAGCGTATCCATTACGTCTTGAGCCTGGACGGTGGCTCGGCCGGTGCCCGCTGCATACGAGAATTCCGGTAAAAAACGCTGATCTTCACCGCCAGAATCACCAGTTGCGCCGCCCCCAGCGCGAGCATCCAGCCAGGCGCGCCCCGAACCACTAAGGCGACGATAACCACCACCGGAATCACAAGCGCCCGGTAAATGTCGTTCTTGACCGCGACTGTGGCCGCGATAGCCGCGCCGCCCATCACTAACGGCAGCTCATACAGCGTCAGGCCCGCCCAGACGCCGAACAACGTGACCAGCGCCCGCCCGCCCCGAAACCCAAGGAAAATCGAAAATGCGTGGCCAATGGTCGGCAAAGCGCCACCCAGAAGAGCTGCGCGTCTGGAAGCTGTAGCCCCCAACGCGCGATGAAAACCGGCAGGAAGGCCTTGAAGAAGTCGAGCAGCGTGACCGCCACGCCCAGCCGCCAGCCGCCGACGCGAAAGGCATTGGCAGCGCCGGGGTTGCCGTCGGCGACGGCGCGGACATCGGCCCGGTACAGGCCCCGGCTCAGCCAGACCGACCAGGGAATCGCGCCGGACAGATAGCTCACTAGAACCAGGACCATAAACGGCATAGACATGCCCAATTTGTTAGCGCAGCACCGGGTTCATCTCGTGGAGCATACGGTTGAGCGTCTCGACGCCCTCGCGCAGCGTCTGGCCCAGCAGCGTGCCAGACACAAACGCCGCCATCTCTGGCTGGACCACGAAGATGCGCCCGCCATAGCCGACCACCGGCCGTTTCGTCCCGGCGACCTCCGGGAGCCAGCTCGGCCATTCGGCCAGCGCGTGCGCGGTTTCTTCCGTCATGGCGACGAACACCAGCACGGCAACGTCGACTTCATGGATGAAGTGCGCCAGCTCCGAGAGCGGCATCGTCTGCCCCAGATAGATCACCGGCCAGCGTAGCCGGCGCAGCAGCACCGCCAGCATCAGCAGGCTCCCCTCGTGCAATTCGCCCGGCGCGCACGCCAGCACCACCGGACTCACCGGGTAAGCCGGCGGCCCGGATCGCATCCACGTCAGCAGGTGGTGACGCAGAAGGTTGCTGGCAAAGTGCTCTGTCGCCACATCCACACGCCCCGCGCTCCACGCTTCGCCAATGTCATAAAAGGTGGGGCCAATCACATCTAGAATCAGGTTTTCGAGCGGGAAATGTGCGAATGCTTCGGCCAGTACCCGGTCGGCCAGGTCGGCGTCGTGCGCGACCAGGGCGTCGACCAGCCGCTGCTGAAGTATCCCCAATGAATCGACGATTCCTTCCGGCGGCGCGAACGGTTCCGACGGCAGCGGCAAGCCGTGACCGTCATGCTCTTGCTGTTCCAACGCGCGAATCGCCTGGCTTATTTGTATGCCGTCGTCCATCCGCGCCTTCACCCACTGTATACGCGCGATTTCCTGCTGCGAGTACAGCCGGTGCCGGCCGGCTGTCCGCGTCGATTTCGGAAAGTCATAACGGCGCTCCCATACCCGGAGCGTCGTTTCGGAAATGTCAGTCATTCGCGATACCGCCCCAATGTTGAAGATCGGTTCGTCGCTGGGCGCGAATCGGTGGCTACTTTGGCCCATCTGGATTCCTTCGGGTGTCTGGCTTTTCAAACAGTCTACGGCAAACTTCTCATCTTGTCCACATTTTGTCTTAAATATCTGGACAATACGTTGACACAACTTAGACATTGGTGTACTGTGTGGTGACCTTGAACTTACAACGGGACAGACGTAATGGTCGTAGACCTCACGAGCTGGGAGCACCGGTTGCTGTCCTGGGCGCATGAAGCGCTCGCCAGCCCGGCGATTGACAGCCCCATCGAAGCCGAAGCCGCCATACTGGATACCGCATATGATTATTGCGCCCGAATCACCAGAACGTACAGCCGTACGTTTTACCTGGCTTCGTCGTTGTTGCCAAAAGACAAACAGCGGGCGGTACAGGCCTTATACGCCTTCTGCCGCTCGACGGATGACCTGGTAGACGAAACCCAGGAATCAGCCCAGCCAGAGGATGTGCTGGCTAACTGGCGCGCGCGTTTACGCAGTTCGCATCCAGCCGCGCACGACCCGGTGCCGCTCGCCTGGGCAGACGCCCAGGCCCGCCACCGCATCCCACGCGGTTACGCCGACCAGCTCATTTCCGGCGTCGCCCGCGACCTGACCCAAAAACGATATGCCTCGTTCACCGATCTGACGGAATACTGCTATGGCGTGGCTTCGACGGTCGGCCTGATGTCGATGCACGTCGTTGGCTTCAAAAGTCACGACGCACTGCCGTATGCCGTCAGGCTCGGCATCGCCCTGCAATTGACCAATATCCTGAGAGACGTGGGCGAAGATTGGCTGTCGGGCCGGCTCTACCTTCCGCTCGACGAGCTGGCCGAGTTCGGGCTGAGCGAGGCCGACATTGCCCTGCGCCGTGTCGACGACCGCTGGCGCGCGTTCATGCGCTTCCAGATCGACCGGGTTCAACGCCTGTACGACGAGGCCGAGCCAGGCATTGCCTATTTGAATGCGGACGGGCGCTTTGCCATTGCCGCCGCCGCCGAATTGTATCGCGCCATCCTGCAAGACATCGAAAGACACGACTACGACGTGTTTCAC
>Ga0351971_1235_pt1 | contig 9929 bp, 9 predicted proteins | sample BONcelFGM3001F11_FD_206746 | JGI IMG/M metagenome (GOLD analysis project Ga0351971, IMG submission 206746) | Enriched cells from coal bed in the Powder River Basin, Montana, United States - BONCAT cells FGM rep2 HSBNCT.FGM.300.1.F11 ...
GAAACGCCGTTGAATCTGCAGGCCGATATCTGGGTTGGTGTCTGCCTGGTGCTGGCCTGGCCGCTCTGGCGGAGAAGCAGCGGCAGTCCACTTCGCCATCTGAGTCCCTATGGCATCCTGATTTTTGCGGCCTATGCAATTTTTGCGGTCATACGCCATCACATTCTGGATTCGAAGGCCATTGATGCCACCTGTTTGGACCACCCGGCCGAAGCGCTGTGTCTGTTTCGATCCATGGTGAGCATGATGATCTATGATAAGGTTTTCGGCTGGACAAGTCTGATTGTTACAGGGCTTGCCATTTGGCTCAATGTCACATGGCTGATGATTCTGGCCATGATCGTCAGTCTGGGCAGCATGATATTCCACAATGTCGATATGGGGGCCATTGGATTCGTCTTGTCCGGATTTGTTTTTCTATACGCGAAAACACAGCCTTTCAAATCCAATCGGCCTTGACCCCTAAAATCCGATTGATGGCGCGTTCGGATAGATCCGGCTGATTCGTTTCACATCTTCTCAGCATATCAGCCGCGGCATCGATGGAAGGCCCGCTATTACAAATCAGTATAAGATCGATTTCTGCCAGAATCACCTGATCCACGACCCGGTTCAGGTCGTAATGTTTTGTGATTGCCCCCATATCCAGATCGTCCGTCATGACCAGCCCCGTATATCCCATTTGCTGTCTCAGCAAATCCCGGGCAATGCTTACGGAAAGACTGGCAGGCCACTCGGAATCAAGTGCGGTATACAGAATATGGGACAGCATGATGCCGGAAACACCCTGGCGAATGGCCGCAGCAAATGGAACGAGATCACTCGATTCCAGTTCTGTCAGGCCTGTTTCAAGGAAAGGCAAATCCATGTGGGAGTCCAATACGGTTCGGCCAATACCCGGAAAATGCTTGGCAACCGCCATCATGTTGTTTTTCTGAAGGTGATCGATGACCACGGAACCCATTTGAGCCACCCATTCCGGATCACTGCCAAAGACCCGATTGATCATGACCCCGTCCAGGCCCGGCAGAACAACATCCATGACCGGCGCCAGATTCATATTGACACCGATTGCTTTCAGTTCCCGGGCCGTAATTTGAGCAAACCGGATGGCGTCATCCACAGATGTCATGAAGGGATTGCCGGGAAATTCCGTAAACGGTGCTTTCAACCGGGCCACTTGACCGCCTTCCTGATCGATGGCCACAAAAAGCGGGGGAATATCGTGCTCGCGGGCACAGGCCTGAATATCCGTGCACAGATGCGTGACCTGATCCTTTGAAACAATATTCCGGGAAAACAGGATGATACCGCCCACGCCAATATGGCCAATCAGATGCTTCAGTTCATCATTCATCTCAATGCCGTCAAACCCGACCATCAACCGTTGTCCGCTGCGCTGGCCGGGGTTCAATCCATTTTTTGTCATGAGATTATCCTCTAAATATGGTTTTTATGAGTAACTATTCGGGCACAAAGGCACATAGGGGCAAAGTGGCATATTGTCCATCAGCCGTTGGCTGGCAGCGGCCGACTCTGTCACCTGACTGTTGATCAACCGGCTCACCAAAGCAATAAATCGATTTCCCTTCGTGCCTCTGTACCTTTGCCACTTTGAACCTGAATATAGACCTTCAGAAAAATAATTTCGCTGCGTTATCAGTCGGGCAATGGCCGGAAGCGTTTCAAGGCGTCAGCCGCTAAAAGGCTTATCCCTTCCCTGCTGCTTTGTGAAATGAATTTTCTGAAAGTCTATAGAAGGAAAAATGTCCGGGAAAAGCCCGCTTTCTCCCTCGATAATGGACCCCAGCGGTACTGCATCCACCGAGATTTTGGGACGTTGCTGACAACATGGACAAAAATAATTCCATTGCCGGCATCACCTCTTTATCCCTTTCCGCAATATCATTTTGGCTACCGCTGAAGCAGTACCCCCAATAGCCTGACGCTCTCGGAAACCGTTAACGCGTGCTCTTGTATTAAAATATCAGAAATCTCGGAACGAATTTTGGATGCAAGTCGTAATGTCCCCTGTGAATCCAAACGCGCTGCTCTTGGCATATACCCCTTTTTTATTCAATTAGTTACAAGCAAACATCTCATATTGTCCTTATTGTCCACAACGTGCCTCAAAATTCCAAACATCTTCCGCCGCTGTCATTGAAATGGCCACCCTGTTCGGAGCCCCGATCAGCACCACGCATGTCATTTCCTCTGCCGTGCTGGGTGCCGGCGCATCCAAACGGCTTTCGGCTGTTCGATGGGGCTTTGCCGGCCAGATGGTCATGGCATGGATATTGACCCTTCCGGCTTCTGCCCTGGTTGGTTCGGCATGCCTGTATCTGTTGCGATTGGTTTTTCCGGATTGAGCGGAATGGTGACAATGAATCGGGAGCCATTGCCCGGCGTCGATTCCACATGAATGGTTCCACCGTGCTCCTGGATGACCTGACGGGTCATGAAAAGACCGATACCGGTTCCGCGCCTGCCTTTGGATGAGTAAAAGAGCTGAAAAACCTTTTGAATGTCCGATGGGTCGATTCCGGGACCGTTGTCGGCGATCTCAAAAACCAGATCCGAATCTCTGACGCTCGCCGAAAACTCAATGACATGTTCCCGGGGTGCCGGATCGTCGATACAGGCCTCCATCGCGTTTTCCAGGATATTGATCATGGCCGCCCGCAATCGCTCGACATCCACACAAACCCTTCCCGATTCCCGTTCCAGATCGGTTTTGAACTGGATATTGGCTGCCCGAATGCGGGTTTCCATCGTGTTGGCAACATTTCGCGCAAACTGCCAGACATCCGTAACTATGCGCTCGGGTTTTCTCTCCTTGGAGTAGTACAGGATATCCTGAACCAGCCGTCGTATCCGTTCGATCATCAGCTTGAATACATCCAGGCCCTCTTCGATTCGGGCCGGAATGTTTCGGTAAAAACCGGACTCCACCAGATAAATTCCCGCATCGACACCGACCAGACACCCCTTGAGACTGTGAGAAATGATACCAATCATCAGCCCCAGACTGGAAAGATGGTCCTGAGCCTGTCGCAGCTCCGTGATATCCATGAAATATCCCAAAGTACCGCGTTTCCCGCCCAGTTCGATCGAGGTCACGGTCTCCAGTGCCCAACGAATCCCCCCGAACTTGTCTCTCGCACAAAACAGGTATGGCATATCCTGTTTCCCCCTGAGCATGGCCACGGCTTTCTGCTGAACATATTCCCGATAATCCTCATGAACAATGGACAATGATTGCCGTCCGATCAGTTCGGCTTCACTGTAGCCGGTGATTCGAGCAAACTCGGGATTCACATACCGGAATACCCGATCCTGAACGATATAGCTGCCGATCGGCGCTTTTTGTTTGCTCTGAATCAGTTGGGAATCCGCAGTATGAATTTCGGTCTGATCACGAAGAAATCCCTGAATGATTCCGGACGATTTTCCCGGTGGGCATTCCGTCCATATCCAGAGATTGCATAGCCACCGAATCGAGCCGTCCGGCAGAACGATGCGAAACACATTCTGTCCCCGATCCCTTCCCGCCTCGATGTCGCCCCGGAAACTGCCCTGCACGGCAGTCCGGTCATCCGGATGGATCCATTGCTGAACATCCTTCCAAGCAAATATTGATCCCTTTTCAGCCGAAATCCCCATCAGGTGGTGTATGCGGTCGTTATAAAATACCAGTTGCCGCCTGTCGATGTCATAATGGTAAATGGCATCCGGTGATATGTCTGCCAGCCTGGAGAAGTCCATCATACGCTTGTGCGATTCGCCATTCGATTCCACAGATATGTTTTCAGCCATAAAAAGTCATCCCGCCTGCCATTCCGGATGCAGCATTCCGCAGCGATAAACGATGATCATCCCGGTGCCGCCCGGGAAAACCGTTAACGGGGAAAGAACGAGTGATTCGAATGATAGACCGGGGATTGGATTGAGTCAATGCCGAGTTTGCGGCAGGCGGGGTATGCGGTTGTAATTACCATAGCGGGCCATTGTCCCGATGAAATGGATAATCAACTGTGCGGCTGTCGAGGCGGTCAGGCCGTTGATGTCCCGCTCCGGGCGAACCTCAAACAGGCTGATGCCGGCAATTCGTCCCTTTGATGCCAGGGTCCTGACCAGGTCTGTGGTTTCATCGAAAGTCAGCCTTCCCGGGCTGGGATAGAGCACGCCTGGCGCAATGGCCATATCCAGCGCATCGGCATCGATAGTGATCAGATACTGGTCCGTCACCGGAATTTTTTCCATGCACGCATGGATTCCATTCTGATGAATGTCACGGGCCCGAATGAAAACGCTCCCGAACAACCGCGCGTCCGAGATCTCCTGTGGTCCGGCGCTGCCAATGCCCCGCAGTCCGATCTGGGCCATCGACTGGATCCAGGGCATTTCGGAAGCCCGGCGCATGCCGCTGCTGTACCCGTCCAGAATCCCGTATCGTTCATTCCGCCAATCAATGTGCGCATCAATATGAATGACGCACAGTTCCCTGCAGCCTTCGAAGGCGCGCACATAGGGAATGAAACCGCCCTCGTCGGTACCAATGGCAATGGGCATGGCGCCCCGGGCCAGGATGGTGCGGACCGCGGCGGTGATATGTTCCGGATTTTGTCGACCATCGGCCGTTTTCCTGTCTACATCACCGCAATCAACCAGCCGTATCCGCGGGTCAGGCAGCAGGACGTCATTGAAATCGAAATCATAATGACCCAGATGGCCAATGAATCGGGATGATTGCATACGGATGGCATCCGGTGCGGTTTCCACCGCAGGGTGAGGTGACAGTATTGCTGGATTTTGAGGATACGGGCTGACATAATGAAGCCCGATAATCGCGATGTCCGCTTCGAGGTCATCGAGCTGCCGACAGACCGGCAGGCCCGCGAAACTGTGCATCGGCGGAGTCAGAAAATTCGAATTCATGGAAATCATCGGTCCATTCCTTGTAACTGCAGGGAAAGGATCAGGCCCTGGTCGCCAGACGCCCCTTTCATTCTCCCCATCACACCATTTCAGAAGCCGGACTGATCGGCGGCGGCCATTATCCCAGGCCCGGCGAAGTCAGCACGGCCCATAACGGTGTGCTGTTTTTGGACAAGCTGTCCAAATTCAAGAAACAATGTCCTGGAAGTTCTGCGTTAGCCGCTGGAAGACTTTCGGTTCACCATTTCCCGGACGGCCTCCACCATCACCTATCCGGCCAGCCTCATGCTGATTGCCGCCATGACCCCCTACCCCTGCGGCTATTTTCACGATCCCAAAGACGAGTGTCGGCGTTCCCACATGCAGATTTTAAAATACCGGTCCAAAATCTCTGCACCCGCTTCAGGATCGCATTGATCCAGGGGGGGCCGTTGCCGGATTATGAAAGTCTACAGAAGGAAACACTGCGGTATGCCACAGTTTTGATGGAAACCAATTTATTCAACATAGCCGCTGCCGATGGCAGAAAAAGGGAGGTCCAGCGCCAACTCCGGCACCTGCCTGGTGATCCAGGCGGTGAAGGTGTTGCTGTTGGGACCTGGAAACGCCTTGTATGTCGTTTTCCAGGGGTAGGAATGGGCAGCCTTGTCGACGGCATCGATCAGTTCGTCGACGCCTTGTCCTCGATGTTCTTTGAGAACGCGGGGTTTCGCGCCGAACCAATAGCGGTCGGGAATGTCCGGATAAATGCGCATGATCGGCTGGTTGCGATAGCTGCGCCAATTGATCACATCGTACACCGTGTAGACTGTTTCACCGGTTCGCTTGGCTGCGATCCAGGTGTGAATGGCAAACCAGCCGCGCCAGCCCCAGGCATCGGCGCCGAAGACGTACACAATCGCCTCTTTTGTGACATATGGATCGGGTGCTATACCCGCAGATTCCCGGCTTGCCGTGCGCCAGTCTTGTCCGGAAGAACAGCTTGATAAGATCAATCCCATTAAAACAAAAGCCAGCAGTTGTCTCACGCGTTTCATCGGTTTATATTTCACGAAATCACCATGAAAATCAAAATAATTGACGCATTTTCATAATTAGCTTGCGTCACCCATCAAAACGAGTATGGAATCAATTCGCCGTTCTGTGATAGGGGACTATTGACCTTCAGAAAATTCATTTCGCAAGGCAGCAGGGAGGAGATAGGCCTTTTGGCTGACGCCTTGAAAAACTGTCGGCCATTCCCGACCTATAACGCAGCGAAATTATTTTTCTGAAGGTCTATATCGACGTTCATGACAGCCTTACACGTGGAATTTTTCTGTAACGACTCGGGTTCATGGGGACAAAGGCTCAAGCTACCGCCTCAGCGAACCGGAATCGAACCGGTTGCATCCGCATGGAAATTACGGTTGCACCGGCTATTCGATCATACACTCGCGTGAACGCTCGCCACTTTTTTTCGCAACACGACGATAACAGCTACGATGGTCGCTATAGCTTTCTGAGCAGAAATCACATGCCCTGATAGCCGAGACTACCGCCTGTTTTTCCATCGTACAACAGTTGCGCGCGGTTAAAGGTATTTGACTTTTCATTTCAACACCTCCGGGTTTTGGGTTAATTACTCAAAAGGAATACCGGTTGGGTTTCCCTGGTCAAAAAATAAAACATGCTATCAATAAATCAAATATACGATTCTGGAGGGACACATGGAGACTGATGGAGGTAAGATTGCCCTTGTCTCCGGAGGAAACAGGGGCATTGGACTGGAAATATGCCGCCAACTATCCCGTAAGGGGGTATCTGTTTTTATGGGGGTACGACGCATTGAAGCCGGCATAAGAGCCCAAAATGAGTTGGCGGCGCAAGGGCTGGAAGTGCAACCAATCCACCTGGATGTAAATGATTCCGCCACTATTATATCAACGGTGGCACGAATTCAAAAAGAGTATAACAAACTTGATATATTGGTAAATAATGCTGGTATTGATATTGACAGGCGGAAGGACACGGCATTGCAGGTAGATGAGATCACACTTCGACAGACCCTGGAAACCAATTTCTTCGGTCCGTTGCGGCTTTGCCAAGCTTGCATCCCCCTGATGCAGAAAAACGATTATGGCCGAATTGTCAACATTTCCAGCTCACTGGGCTCTCTGAGTGACATGACCGACCCGGAGTCCATCTTTGCAGGTGTTCACGCACCGGCCTACAGGCTATCAAAAGCCGCTTTGAATGCTCTGACAGCCCTGTTTGCAAAAGAACTTCGGGAAACCGACATTTTGATCAATTCCGCGTGCCCGGGGTGGGTGCGAACAGATCTGGGCGGCCCGAATGCGCCGCGATCAGTTGAAGAAGGGGCGGATACACCCGTGTGGCTGGCCACGCTTCCCAGGGGAGGACCAAGCGGCGGTTTTTTCAACAGCAGGCGTCCATTGTTCTGGTGAAATAGGGAAGCTGCTGCCTTGAGAAATGAATTTTCTGAAGGTCTCTATCCATTGCAAAGAGCGACAAATCGCCACTCATACAACCCACCCATTGATCCGGTCAAATCCCCAGTACGGGGCCAATGACTTCAACCTATACATGATTCCGAAGCTGAAGCTCAATCGGATGGGGCTTCAGATACCGCTGTCCACTCAGATAGGATTCTTTGTATTTCAGGACATAATGGTTGATCAGTGTCACCGGAACAATGAGCGGAATCAGGCTGGACTGGTACTGATGGATAATCTCCAGCAGCTCCTTTTTTTCTTCTGAAGAAAGCTGTTGTTTAAAATATCCCATGGCATGCTGCAGAACATTGGCGTTTTTTTTGGGTGTCGCCCGGATTTTCAACGCATTCATCAATAACCCGGCATAGGTGTCAAACAGCGTTTCAACCGGTATTTTTTTCCCTTCTGCGACAATTTTTCCCAGCTTTCGGTAATACTCCGGACTGTGTGCCAGAATCAGCAGTTTGTGAACGGTGTGAAAGTCCACCAAGCCTCCCAGTGTCCGGTTTTCTTAACACAGATGCCGCCATCGCTGAAGCGTGAACATCCGTTCGATAAAATTTTCCCGCAGGTTGGGATCATGCAGCCGGCCGTCCTCCTCAACCGGAATCAGGGGAAAATGATCCATGAACATTCTGGCAAATATACCGGAGCCTTTTTTGACCGGCATACCGGATTCCGGATAGACCTTGACCCGTTCCATGCCGCTGCTGGGCGAATCGCTCTTAAAAATGAATCCGCACAGATTTTCGGCTTCAAGTGCCTGAAGCCGTCCGGTTGCCCAGATTTTCATCTGATCGGTGAAATCTTTTCCGGTTTTGCTGGTCAAAAGCCGGGGGGGATTCAATATCACCAACCAGCCGAAGCGATTCCCGCGGAATACCCATGCCGCATTCCACTTCCGGACATACCGGAACATACGTCACAAACAGTCCCAGTGTTCCGGTCAGAAATCGGTCGTGTTTGTGTCCGCCGTCATACCGGACATTCTGGCCCAGAAGGCAGGTGCTGATTCCCAGTTTGATTGGTGCCAGTTTGATTGGTGATTGATCCGTGTTCATTTTGCTCCTGATCGTAACGCATTCGCAGGGAGGCACGGGGGCCTGCTTATCGAATCGCCGCATGATATTCCTGAAGGGACCTGACCTGAGGTCTGCCTTCCCGCCGGGCCGCAATGCCTTTGGCTGCCGCAATGGCTGCCGCTGTCGTCGTGATATAGGGAACCTTGTATTTGATGGCGGATTTTCGAATATAACTGCCGTCCTCAGCCCCTCTTTTACCGCTTGGCGTGTTGACAATCAACTGAATTTCCCGGTTTTTGAGACCGTCAACGATATCCGGGCGACCATATCCCAGCTTGCGGATTTCTACCGATTCAATGCTGTTTCGTTTGAAGTATTCATACGTTCCGCGCGTGGTAATGATTTTAAATCCCATATCCCGGAACAACCGGGCCGGCTCAAGGGCCGCGCCTTTATCCATCTCTGCTATCGTGAACAGAACGGCGCCCTCCAAAGGCAGGGCAGTCTGGGTGGCCTCCTGAGCCTTGAAAAATGCCCGACCAAAATTCCGGGACAGGCCCATCACCTCGCCGGTCGATCGCATTTCCGGACCCAGCAGCGGATCCACTTCCGGAAACATGTTAAAGGGAAATACAGCTTCCTTGACGCCAAAATGCGGGATGACTGCAGGAGTCAGATTCAGATCGGACAGGCGTTTTCCCAGAATAATTTCGGTTGCGATTCGGGCCATGGACAGGTTGCAGACCTTGGACACGATGGGCACGGTCCGGGACGCCCTGGGGTTGGCCTCCAGGACATACACCGTATTGTTGAAAATGGCATATTGAATGTTCATCAGCCCCACGACATGAAGTTCTGATGCGATTTTCCGGGTGTATTCCCGAATGGTTTCCACATGCTTGGGGGGGATGCCGATGGTGGGAATGACACAGGCCGAATCCCCGGAATGAATGCCGGCCAGCTCGATATGCTCCATGACGGCTGGAACAAACGCATCGGTTCCGTCTGCAATCGCATCGGCTTCGGCCTCGATGGCGTTATCCAGAAACCGGTCGATCAAAATCGGCCGCTCCGGTGATACATCCACGGCAACTTTCATATAATGCCGAAGCATATCCTCGTCATGCACGATCTCCATGGCCCGCCCGCCCAGAACATAGGATGGCCGGACAATCACGGGATAACCGATGGTGGATGCGATGGAAAGGGCCTCGGTTTCGGTTCTGGCCATTCCGGACTCTGGCTGGGGAATGGCCATGCGCCGCATCATCTGATTGAACCGTTCCCGATCCTCGGCCAGATCGATGGTTTCCGGACTGGTTCCCAGAATAGGGACACCTGCGGCCGCCAGTTCTCCGGCAATATTGAGCGGTGTCTGACCGCCAAACTGCACGATGACACCTTCGGGTTTTTCCTTTTCATAGATGCTCAGAACATCCTCGACAGTCAAGGGCTCGAAATAGAGTTTGTCGGA
>Ga0351971_1236_pt1 | contig 9914 bp, 7 predicted proteins | sample BONcelFGM3001F11_FD_206746 | JGI IMG/M metagenome (GOLD analysis project Ga0351971, IMG submission 206746) | Enriched cells from coal bed in the Powder River Basin, Montana, United States - BONCAT cells FGM rep2 HSBNCT.FGM.300.1.F11 ...
GGTAGAAAAAATCGAGGAGCTGGAGCAGCTCTCCAAAGAGGCTCCTATGGTTGAATCTTCACACAACTCTGAGTCTGTCAACACTCAGGAGTTCTCATCATCTATGCAGGAGTTGAATCAAAATGACTATTTCGGGTCACTCGAGAGAGCTCTTCGCACAATAACTTACTGTATTGACGATATAGATACCACCTCGGTATCTCTCCCTTTAGTCTCCAATAACAGCGATTACCATAACTTTCTTCGGGAGTACTCAACCAACGAAATTCCTGCAGGAGCTCCAGTTTTTGAAGTTTTTGACACCTCCCGATACTACTCTCAAATATCTAAGTTCCACGAACTTAATAGAATGAAAGATACTCTCTCCAGGCACACATCCAAATTTGAAGATGTCCTCAAAGGGCTTATGCTCACCCTTGCTCAATCTGTTCAGACAATCTCTTCACTTAAGATTGCATCTGCAGATAAAATAGTATTTGACTCAAACAGAGTTCTTTTCAAGATACTTAAATCTCCATACAACCACTACTCCCCTGTTTTAGAGCAGGCAGAGATTGAGAGAATACGCAATGAGAGTTTCAATTACGGAGAGTCAATACAGGAGTATGTCCCTTTTCAGCTTAAGAGCAGCTCTAAGGTTAGGTATAATATGCTTTCGGACAGCTGGGTTGCAGAGGATGGAAGCACCACCAATATGCCGTTTGGAATTCACCAGATTCACGAAGAGATTGTCGCCCCAATTGTACAGAGCCTTATGGAGGAGACACGGGTAGAGCGGCTAAAAATCTACAACCATATTAAAGATCAAAAGATAAGCTACCTTAACAAATGGCATCAGGATACAGAAGATTTTTATGGACGAAACAGGGCGGAGAGTGCAGATCTTGTTAATTTAATGCGGAACACTTTAAGCGAGTATGTTGCTGCCTACAACACTATGATCTCAATGCAAAAAACAGAGGAGAGTATGAAGCAGTCAAACGGATCGCTGGACTCCTCACTTGTAGAATCTGTCTCAAGCAGTGTAGAGATTCTTGCTGCTTTTGAGAAGCAGTCACAAGAGTTCCAGAGTGTTCAGACAGAGTTCGAGAACTATATGGAGCAGCTTAAGGAGGATATCGTTAAAAAAGCAGACAGTTTTGAGCACATAGATTACTACGAAGCTCTGCTTAGGGACGGCAACTCTAAAGAAACAGCTGTTGCAGCCAAAGAGATCTACGAAATGGACGAAAGAAGAAGACCTCTCATTGCCGTAAATCCTCTTTTTGCAAAGATGTCCGAGATGCCTCCTGAGCCAAGCGTAGACAGTATAACATTTGAATTGGTATCGATGAGTTTACCGGATATGGCAAAAGATGCCATAGCAGAACTTGAACACGAACTCCAGGAGGAGCTTTAACTTAGAAATCCCAACTTGATACTATGTCAACCTTTAATTATCATATAGATACGCAGCCACTGGCAGAGGAGATGGGTAATGTCTCTAAGAATGTTAACCTCACAACCGGTGCTGTAGTTGCTATGCAGGCAGCTGTAGTTGCTGCCGAAGAGAGAGCCTCAGACCTTGTTTGTGATAATGTAAACAGAGGTTTTTACTCTCTCATCCGTTCTCAGATCTCTCAAAAGCTTGCAAAGTACAAAAGCGAATATGAGTCCAAAAGGATGCTGCTTTCACACCAGAAAAGGGCTTTGGTGAGCATCAAGACAATTATGGAGAGAGATTACAATATGATCTCAAAACGATACACCAAACTCTTCAACGGATTGAATTCAAACCTCCAGACTCGGGTTTTTGAGGTTGATAAGCCAATGATTGACTTCTCCTACAGAGATATCGGAAGAATGACCAACAGGTCTAAGTATCTTACTGCCGTAGTCCCTCTTACTCAATTAGAGTCGGTTGCTTCAAGCCAAAAAATTGTCGCTTCAAACATTAAACAGAGAGGTTTAAATGCTATAAACTCCATAAAGGCCTTTATTCTGGAGATGCATAACCAGGAGAGTCTTGCCAAGAAGATTCTGGTTGATGACATCGTTACAAGAAACAGTGAAGCATATCTTCCTGTTGCTCTTTGCGAATTTGAGAACGACTCCTTAGGTAACAGGGTCACCGAGTTTTTTGCTCCCGGAGAGTCATTGCATCAGGCCGCGGTAACATCTATCTCAAATGCACTTCACTCAGAGTTTCACAATACACCCCAAAATCAAGATCTCTATAGCAGGCAGGAGGTGAGAAATGAATTTCTGAAACTGATATCCGATTCAAAAAAACCTGCAAGAGTGAGGGATGTCGCAATTGAACTGTTTAACTCCGGACTACCTCAACGAGAAAAATCTTGATGATATGGGTTTTTTAAAGAGTTATAAAGAGACAGTCAGCAAAACGGTATCTGTACCGTATGAGGCCTCAAATAAAGGGGGTACAAAGTCGGTTACCGTAGATATCCCTGTTGAGATAAATCTGCACTTCAACACAGACCCATTTTCCGAAAGTGTAAAGAGTTGTGAAAACGATATTACACTGCTCACTGCAGCTGTGGTTGCCACAGAGCAGGTGGAGGTCCGTACAAAGGAGGAGAACTCTCTTCGGGTTGCAGACTCTGTAGTAAATGGTTTTTTCAGATATATCCGTTCCGAGATAAGCCAGCAGGTAACAGAACTGGTTCAGGTGGCGGAGGGTAAACAGATTATTTTGAAAGAGCTTATAAAAAGATCGTCCTCTGTTAAAAGTCAGATGGAGAAGGATTTTAACAGAATCTCTTCCCGTTACATAAAAGTCTTCCAGGATCTAAATAAGGAGTTATCTTATCGCGTCTATGAACTCAATAAATATATTTTTAATTTTGAATCACAGACAAACAACCACAAGGTAAGAGCCATTAACAGCGATCTGATAAATGTGATTGCAGTCTTTGGAGCAGAGTGTTCAAGCTTGATATCCAAAATATCTTCTTCTGTCACAAAGAAGAGAGCAATCGACACTATCACAAAGGCCAAAAATTTCATTCTGACCCAAAAGCGGCTCTACAACGAAATTCAAAAGGGTATAGTTAACGAAGAGATATCCGGAGATGTTGTTGTTCCCGTTTGCTTTATTGAGAGCTACAGCAACCCAAACAGCTACGAACGAAAGATATACTCTCAGGAAGATTTAGCACAAAAAGAGGGGAGCGAGGTATGGGACCATATTATTATGCAGATCTCATCCGAAGATATTAAGTGGGAGGCAATTTCACAAAAAGATAAAAGTAACATAGCCCTCTATTTTGAGTACGAACTGGAGAAGAGGGTAAAACAGGGTGACCCGCACTCATTCAGGGTCAGAGAGACAATCAGGAAAATCGCAAACTTAGATTCAATCTGCGTAATGAGCAACAGGTAATAATTTTACAAAATGAAAGATTTAAAAGAGATAAGAATCAGTGAAGCTCATCTTCAACTAAAGAATAATCTTGTAAGGAGCTCAATCCTGCCCGAGAAGTCATCTGAGCTTGGGCGAAATATAACTGTGCTGGGAGACAGCATAATAGAGGGCGCCGTTTATGCATATAAACTTGAGGTTAATAATGGTGATGCCCACTTTATGGGGGCTCTTTTCACCCAGCTGGAGCTCTTTATTAATAGCGAAGCAACCGGTGAGATTATCTTTAATAAAAGCGTAGGCTCCGCAAATTCGGTTGTCTCCCGCGCACTAAACTGTAAACTCTCCTTCTATTCGGATATCAATGCAAAGAGGGTCACACTATGTAACGCTTTTGTTGCGGGTAGTATCTATGCAGATGAGATTATTCTTGAGAACTCTATCGTTATCGGTGGTCTCTTCTCTACTCAAAGTCTTGAGATTACAAACTCGCTGGTGGGTACATTCAACAGCCCCTCCGTAAAGCTGGAAGATACTGTTTACCTGCTGCTGCCAAGTGCCTTCTCAATCAACCCGGTTATGATAGCTCCCGGCTCAAAGTTATACAACCTCACTCTTGCAGATCTTGGATCACTCTATAAGGGTGTCGGTCAGGCTGCCGGCTCCGGCAAAATTGAGATGGATATTATCTCAGATGAGGTTAAGACAACTCTGACCAGAGATGATATTCAAAAGACAATCCGAAGTTATACAGTTGTAGGTAAAGTTCTTGCAGCAGACCTTATTGACACCGATAAGTTCAATAACCACTTCTTACTCACAGCAGCAAGTCTGGGTGCCCAGCTGCTCAAAAGTTATGACCTGGGAGTGAATGAGAAGGGAGAGGTGGCAGAGATTACAATGGAGAAGCTTCGTATATTCTTCTTTGATATTCTCTACGGAAAGACCGAGATTCAGGACATAGAGGGGACATTTAACCTCTCTGAGATAACCTCAAAATTTAAATAGAAAACTATATGAAAACAATTATCTCTTTTTTGATTATGTTGATGTTTACATCTGCCTCAGCTCAGGACAAACAGGTTTTCACAAAGATAACCGAAGGGGATCAGCTTATTTATCTGCTTGCATCACCTTCACTTAAGGGAGATATCTCTCTTGAAGAGACCATTAACAGCAGAAGGTCAAGACGCTCTTTTGCGCCGGACGGTGTTACCGATATCCATCTCTCTCAAATATTGTGGAGTGCATACGGTGTTACCAAGCCGAGTACCAACCCACAAAGGAGCGGTCTCAGGAGTGCACCATCGGCCGGAGCCAGATATCCGCTGGAGATCTACGCCGTAGTAGGAAACGTCCCCGGTATAGAACCAGGAGTGTACAAATATGACGCATTACAACATAGAATCATACGGGTAATTGCCGCAGATGTAAGAAAGGAGCTCACATCTGCAGCGTTAAACCAGAAGATGGTGGCAGATGCCCCTTTCAGCGTCTTTTACAGTGCAATATACAGCAGAATTACAGATAGATACGGAGACAGGGGTCGAGATAGATATGTTTGTATGGATCTCGGGCACTCTGCCCAAAATGTCTATCTCCAGGCAGAGGCACTCAAATTGGGAACTTGTGCAATTGGGGCTTTCAATGACGAGATGGTAAAAGCAGTTATGCTCCTTCCGGAAAATGAGGTACCTCTCTACATAATGCCTATCGGAAAAGTTAAATAATATCCCAAGAGAACATATCTGCTAATAGCTTGCAGTTGAGTAGACTCATTTTTATTAATGAGTCTCTCTCTTTTTTTATCCATTCTTGTCAAGAAAAGGCTAAATTTGCGGGATTGACAATTTTCAATTTTTTAACGGCAAATTAAAAACAACAAAAATGAAATTAAAATTTTTATTGCTCCCTATTCTGGCTCTTCTCTCCCAGCAGCTATCTGCACAGGATAAGATGCTCGATTTTCTAAAAAGTGAGTTAAAGAGTCAGATGACTACACTCCAAAAGGGTGAGTACCCTCCGTTTTATATGAACTACAGAGTTCTGGACAACAATACCAGGATTATTCGTTCATCTATGGGTGCCACTGTAAACACAGAGGAGGATAAACAGATTCTGTTTGTCCCTCAAATCAGGATAGGATCACCTGAGTTTGACAATTTTCACGAATCGCAAAACGGCTCTCCTACAAACAGATTTGCAGGTCCGCCCACAATTTTCCTTCCGGAGGATATTCAAAACGGGATGAGTGCGTTACAAGAGATTATCAAAGAGGAGGTAAACACACGCTACCGTTTTGCCATAACAAGCTACGAGAGAGCGACTGCAAAAAAGGGTGTTAAGGTAGAGAATGAAGATAAATCGCCCGACTTCACCAACGCTAAGGCCGAAAAATATTTTGAACCGGCAATAAAGGGAGATAAGGCTAACCTGGATAAAGAGGCGTGGCAGAAACAACTGAATAAATACAGTGCCCTTTTTATTGATAATAAAGATGTTATAAGCGCAAATGTAACTCTTACATACAGAATCTGGAGAAAATACTTTGTCTCTACAGAGGGTAGTGAGATTGCAGAGAACAGGACATACACCATTCTTAGTGTAAGAGCCGCTACTATGGCAGATGACGGTATGGAGCTTCCGCTTAACAAAAGCTATTTTGCATACTTCCCGGACGAGCTGCCATCTCCGTCACAAATTGAGAAAGATCTTAAAGAGATCTCCCTCAAACTATCTGAGCTTAAGGTTGCCCCATTGGTTCAGCCCTACACAGGACCTGCACTTCTGTCGGGATCTGCAAGCGGAGTCTTTTTCCACGAAATCTTCGGTCACAGAATCGAGGGACAGAAGATGAAGAGTGAGAGTGACGGACAGACCTTCAAGAATATGGTTGGGGAGAGTGTTCTCCCGGCTTCTCTAAGTGTATATTGCGACCCTACAATGAAAAAGTTTCGCGGCAGCTCTCTAAACGGATACTATATTTTTGATGAGCAAGGGGTAAGAGGCGAGAGAGTTGAGGTGGTTAAAGATGGTATCCTCAAAAACTTCCTAATGACCCGTACGGGACTTGACGGTTTCCCAAAATCCAACGGTCACTCCAGGGCAGAGTTTGAATATGACCCAACTTCCCGCCAGTCAAACCTGATTGTAGAGACAAACTCATATAAAACAGACGCCGAATTAAGGAAGATTCTTATTGAGGAGGCTAAAAAACAGGGTAAGGAGTATGGTTACTTCTTCAAAACAGTGACCGGGGGCTTTACACAAACCGGAAGAGCAGGCGCTAACTCATTTAATGTAACCCCTCTGGAGGTTTACAGAATATATGTAGACGGAAGGAAAGACGAACTGGTAAGAGGAGTAGATATGATTGGTACACCGCTCTCTATGTTCTCCAATATTGAGTATGCAGGCGGAGAGTTTGAGATATTTACCGGCACCTGCGGGGCATCATCCGGCAATGTACCGGTTACTGCAATATCTCCAACTATTTTTGTAAACAAGGTTGAGCTTCAAAAAAAGGCTAAACCTACAGTTACTCCGGCACTTCTGCCTCGTCCCTAATATTTCCATATAAATAACAGTCAATAGAAATGAAACATATATATATAATAATGAGGTTCTTTCTGGTTGCATCTATTGCTCAGATAATCTCTTTAGCTACAGTAAGTGCCCAGACAGACCAAACTACATTGTTCAGGGCAATGAAAGATGAGATGAACAGAAGCAAAAACGAGCTTATTCTTCCAAACTCACCTGCACCCTACTTTATCTCCTACACTGTCGCAGAGACATCATACATCACTGTCTCCGGCTCTTTGGGAACAATACTCAGCTCAAAAGAGAGTCCGTCGGAGAGAGTTCACTCTGTAAACCTTTTAGTGGGAGATAATAAACTCTCGAGCGACTATGCCTACACCGGGAACGGTATCTTATCTGCATCCCTCTCATCCTCGGAAGACAATTATGATCAACTCCGGAGAAACTTCTGGCAAACATCAGACCTGGCATACAAATTCGCAGTTGAGGTCTATAACTCTAAAATTAACAGTTTAAAGAGTGCAAACCTAACCCCGGAAGAGAAGGCTTTGCCGGATATGCTTCCGCTTGCAAGAGTTGAGCAGATGAGCAATACTCCTGCAAAATTCAACCTTAGTAAAAAATCTTACGAAGAGCTTACCCGCAAACTATCTGCAGAATTTTCCAAATACCCTCAAGTTTTTAACTCCAGAGTTGAGGCTGACGGAATCATAACCAACTACTACTACCTCACTACAGAGGGGACAAAGGTTGTAGAGCCAGCCGGTTATGTTGCCGTTACATTTTCCGGCAGAGTAAGAAATGCAAAGGGTCAGGTTATCTCAGACCGGCACACCATCTACTCCCGTACATTTGAAACACTCCCTTCGGAGAAGGAGCTTATTGCCTCCGTTAACGAGTTCGCTTCAAGAATGAAGGGGCTCACAGAGGCATCAGAGATGGAGGAGTACTACCTGGGACCTGTTCTCTTCGAAAACGAAGCTGCAGCAACTATTTTATCAAATAACCTTGTATCTCCAGCCGGCATTATCTCAATCAGAAAGCCTGTACAGGTAATGGCATCAGTGGGAAGAGTAGAAAATGTTGCCGCAAGGCGAGATGTTAAGGCTCTTGAAGATAGAATAAATAAGAAAGTGATTGACAGCAGAATATCTGTTATAAACAGAACAGATTTAGATAATTTCAACGGCAATCCGCTGCTGGGAATCTACACTATGGACGCTCAGGGTGTTGCTCCGGTAAAGGAGGTTTCACTCATAGAGAACGGAATCCTCAAGAATCTGCTAAGCACAAGAACTCCTACAAAAAAGACAAACGGATCGACAGGAAGTCTAAGGTACGGGGTAAGGCCAAGGGCAATCCCTATTGAGACGGCTCCCGGAACGCTTTTCATCTCTGCAAACCAAGGATCTACACCTGCAGATCTTAAAAAAGAGCTTATAAAAGCTGCTATAGAGGAGGGTCTTGACTACGCCTATATTGTAAGAAAGATTGCAGATCAAACGGATCAATATATCTACAGAGTATCTGTAAAAGATGGTTCGGAATCTTTGGTTATCGGCACAGAGATAACTCCTGTACCCCTAAATAAGCTAAAGAGAGTTCTGGGTGTAAGCAGAGAGCAGATGGTCTCCGGCTACCTTTATCAGGGTGCCGTTCCAACCTCAGTTGTATATCCAAATGGTATTTTAATTGAAGATATTGAGATCAATAAAAAACCTATCAACGTATTGAAGAACTCTCCGCTTATCTCCAATAAGTAACAAAAAGCATCACAAAAGGCACGCAAAAAGCATCGCATAGCACTAAATGAAACAGTTATCACCACAAGAGTCAAAGGCAATAGATATCCTTCAGAGAGATCCTTTAAGAAATATTAATCTTATTAACTTTATTAAAGGGTATCCCATAAAGAGTATAGATTTTGCCGGAGACTCCCTGATGGTGAGAGGGTGCAGTTATGCTAACTGGGTCTATATAAGCAGCTGTGATGTTAATGAATTTGCCTTACTTACAGAGAGGCTTACCCTTGAAGACAATCACTTTGCAATAATTGAAGAGTGGATGTTACCGGGAATTCTCCAAAAAAGAGATGTGGTATGGAATCTCTCCTGCACAAAATACTGGCTCCCTCCCGATGTCATACTTCCGGCCACATATCCGGTTGTCCAGGCGCACTGTAGATTGTATCCTCCGGTTATTGCATCAATATCCAGAACCTCCCCTGCAAAATAGAGATTTTTTACATATTTGCTCTCCAGAGTGGAGATATTTACGCTAGAAAGCGAGACACCGCCACAGGTTACAAACTCCTCTTTGTACGAAGATTTTCCATTCACCCGGTGAATGTCGTTTGAAAGGGCATCAGTAAGAAGATTAACCCCTTTTTTCCCGATTTCGCACCACTTTTTATCCTCTTTTAACTCACACCTCCAAAGAAGATATCTCCACAACCTGGAGGGAATACCATAGGGCCTGACGCTATAGAGTTGTTTATTGGGACTCATCTGTATAATTTGATTAAGCTCCCCTGAAATTTTTGAACTGTCTGGTTGGTTAACCCAATTGATATGAATCTTAAAGTTATAGCCCATCTCATTGAGCAGCCGCGCACCGTATGAGGAGAGTTTTAAAATTGCGGGCCCGCTCACACCCCAGTGGGTAATTAGGAGAGCTCCCGCAGATTTTAATTTTGAACCCTCCAGAGAGAGGATAACATCTTCAACGACAACTCCCATAAGCTCAGTGATACTATCGCCGGGTAAGTTAAATGAAAAGAGAGAGGGCACAGGGCTCTCAATCTTATGGTCAAGAGCGGCGAGCCAATCCAGAGATCTCCTTTTGGGTGAGCCTCCTGTAGTTACAATAACTTTTTCAAAGAGAGCCGGTTGGATGATATCATCTTTAAAATGGAGCTCAAGCATATCATCCGGCGCTTTGGAGAGAGAGCTCACCTCCATCCCGGTAGATATCACAACTCCAAGACTCTTTGCCCGGCCTACCAGAGAGT
>Ga0351971_1237_pt1 | contig 9903 bp, 7 predicted proteins | sample BONcelFGM3001F11_FD_206746 | JGI IMG/M metagenome (GOLD analysis project Ga0351971, IMG submission 206746) | Enriched cells from coal bed in the Powder River Basin, Montana, United States - BONCAT cells FGM rep2 HSBNCT.FGM.300.1.F11 ...
TCGCCATCAGAGCAGCACCAAGAATAACTTTTGAAGCACGACCGACTCCGCCGGCAAGACTTGTCCCGCCGATAACCACCGCAGCAATTGCATCCATTTCAAGAAGATAACCCGCTTGCGTGGTTGCCGCATTTAGTCTTGCTGTATACACAATACTCCCTATCGATGCCATAAGGCCACTGATGATAAAAGTGATGAATGCAACTCTTTTGATATTGATGCCTGAATATCGCGCCGCTTCACGGTTTCCGCCCATCGCGTAAACCGATCGTCCATAGCTTGTCTTCTCTGCAATAATTGTTATTCCGGCAACAGCCCCGAGCATTATCATAACTGGGATCGGTATTCCTTCATATGAATTCATCAAGAGTATAAATCCAATCAACAGGGCTGCTAAAATGACAATTTTTGCAACCATTACTGCGATATTTGGATTTTCAAGATTATATATAGCTCTTATTTTCCTTTTCCGGAGGGTTAGGAAAATATACAATGCGATTAATGCGACTGCAAAAATCCATCCCCCCACATTTGAAAGATAACCTTGACCGATTACAGCAAAACTTGGATTGAGATTCGAAATTGTTGCACCATTTGTGACGCGTATCAACAAGCCTTTGTATGCCATGTATCCGCCCAGTGTGACAATAAATGCGGGAACTTTTACTATTGATACTAAGAAACCATGAAAAGAGCCGGCTACAATACCAACAAACACCATCAATAGTATTGCAGGCACAGTCTCCCATCCCCATCTTGCCATTGCAACTGCGCCAATGCCGCCTAACAGCCCAACAAGCGATCCAACAGACAGATCGATGTTGCCGCCGAGAATAACCATAAATATGCCGGAACCAACAATGGTCACAACTGCCATCTGTCTGAATAAGTTCGACAGATTTCTAAAACTTGTGAATATTCCGTTTGTTGAAAATGACAGAATAATCGCTAAAACTATCAAGGCGCCCACCAATACAATGGTGTTTATGTTTTTATTAAAATACTGTTTTAATTTACTGTTCTCTGATATGTTGTTCATTATCATCACCCCGTTATTCATTACCTGTAGCATATTTCGCCACATCTTCTCGTGTTACTGAACCGCTGTCAAACTCACTCACAATTTTGCCCTCACGCATGATAATCGTCCGCGTTGAAACGCCGAGGATTTCCGGCAATTCAGAAGAAATCAGAATCACAACGATCCCCTGCTCAGCAAACTTATTTATTATATTGTAAATTTCATATTTTACTGCAACATCAATGCCTCTTGTGGGTTCATCCAATATCAAAACTTTTGGATTGGTAAGCATCCATTTGGCAAGTACGACTTTTTGTTGATTGCCGCCCGATAATGAGCTCGCAATTGTTTCCAGCGAAGGCGCTTTGACATCCATCTTCACCATGTACTCTTGAGATTCTGTAATTTCTTTTGAACTATTCAGCAAAACCTTTCCCATTTTTCTCAAACTGGAAAGCGTGATATTGTGGCCGACACTCATTCCCAACACGAGACCGTGCGCTTTTCTGTCTTCAGACACATATGCAATACCGTTATTGATGGCTTGCTGGGTGTCATTTATTTTTAATTTTTTCCCATCAAGATAGACTTGGCCTGTCTTTCTCCCCTTATGGGCGCCAAATAATGCTGACATCAACTCTGTGCGGCCTGCTCCGACCAGTCCGAATATTCCTAAGACTTCTCCTCTATAGACATCAAAACTTACATCATCAACAATTTTCTTTTCCTGCAAATCATAGACTGAGTAGTTTTTAACTTCCAAAGCCTTTTCTTTCTTTTCAAGATGCTGCTCAGGAAAAAGATTTACCAACTCTCTGCCGACCATCATTGATATCAGTTCGTTTCTGTTTGTTTCTTTAACGTTTTTTGTACTAATATGTTTGCCATCGCGAATGACGGCAACACGATCGGCCAATTCAAATACTTCATCAAGTTTATGAGAAATATAAATACATGCAATGCCTGAATTCCTTAGTTCGTTAACGATTTCAAAAAGCCTCTCGGTTTCTTTTGTGGTCAATGCTGATGTCGGTTCATCAAGAATAAGGACCTCTGAGTTTTTGGCCAGTGCTTTTGCAATTTCTATCATCTGCTGCTGCGCCACGCTAAGGTCTCTGATGTTTGCTTCCAGATTCACATCAAGGCCGATTTTATTTAGAGACTCGTATGATTTAGCCATGACTTCGTCCCATTTGACAAAACCCAGCCGGGTTGGCAAGCTGCCCAAAAACAAATTCTCTTTGACAGGCAATCCCTGTATTAACTCCAGTTCCTGATATATTGTGGATATCCCAAGCGATTCTGCATCTTTTACATTCTTATTTTTTACAAGCTGCCCCTTATAAAAAATATCACCGTCGTAAGTACCGTGGGGATAAATTCCACTTAGTGCTTTTATCAAAGTAGATTTTCCCGCACCGTTTTCACCGCAAAGGGCAAGAACTTCGCCTGGCTTTAAATCAATGCTCACGTTGTCTAAGGCCTTAACTCCAGGAAACTCTTTTGATAAATTCTTAACCTCTAAAACATAATCCATCATAAAAATACCCACCATACTTTTTCAAATTGTTTTGCAGTGGCTGTTATAAGAAGTATAACAGCCACTGCCTTTTTATTTCCTGTTACCGCGCCGGACGCTGATCTTCCGGAATATTTCTATAGACCTCTTCAAAAGGATGCCACCCATCCGCAATGACCGTTTCCATCATGTTGTCTTTATGGACCGCGTAGACCTGTGGCATAACCGCAGGAACATCTTTGAATCCATTGTTCATCACTGCGGTGGTGTTGACGGGTTCGCCGAGAATCATTTTTACCGCAACTTCGATGCCGATTTTGGCAAGCTCATAACCGGGCTTATATACTGTCATGGCCTGCGTTCCTTCAACGATTCTCTGACATGCTGCCAGCTCTCCGTCTTGTCCTGTGAGAAGTATTTTGTCAGAGAGGCCCTGTGCTGCAATTGCTTGCGAAGCCCCTGTAGCAATACCGTCATTGGATGCGACGACAACATCAATCTGATCTCCGAATTGAGCAAGCGCGTTCTCCATGTTCTTCAGGCCGGATTCAGCTGTCCAGCCGGGGCACCATTGCTGCCCCAAGATCGTGATGTCTCCAGAGTCGACGAACGGCTGAAGTATGTTCATTTTGCCCTCATAGCAAAGCTGTGCGTTTGTATGTGTCTGATCTCCGTCCAGAAGATAGTAGTTACCCTTTGGAACTTGTTCGACAGCATACTGAGCCATGGTTTCACCAGCTATGACCAGCGAGAATGATGCGTAATAGTCAACATCGCAATCATTCGTCATAATGTCATAAGCAAGAACTGGAACACCGTTTTCCTTACAGTAATTAACAATCTGTGTTCCTACGCCGGCGTCCTGGCTGACAACGATCAGACCGTCGATTCCCTGAGCAACCATGTTCTCGACTTGCGAGTACTGCTTCGCGGCATCACTGTCTGCTGCCTGGTAGATAAGCTCAAAATCCGGATAAGCTTTAAGTTCTTCCTGCATGAAGCCAAGCTCTCTTAACCAACGCTCTTCCTGCAGTGTGTTAAAAGAAACGCCGATCGTGTACTTTTTTGCCGCTGGAGCTTCTGGTTCCGCAGCTTGGGGTTTTTCTTCAACCACATCAGGCGCTTGCGTTTCTGGTGCAGCTGGTTGCGCGCAGCCAGTCACTAGCACTGCAAGGACCAAACCTACTACTAATGTTAATAATACGACTTTTTTCATTTTATCTCCTCCATTTTTTTATACTCTGCAAAGATTTTTGCAGAATTTAATCATTCATCGTTACTAGAATTTTCCCGCCTGTTGCCCTCTTGGTTTCCTCAATAGCCTCAACCGCATTATCCAAACTATACCGCCCCGTAATCATGTTGCGGTGATCAATTCTACCTGATGCAAGAACATTGATCGCATTTCTAAATATCGAGTCCCCTGCATGACCGTTAGAACCATATAGACTGCCCGCCTTCCACATATGTTCTGCCATATTAACGGGTATATTTGCATTGCCTGGGCTGTGGGCAATGTTGATAATCCTTCCCCCCACTGCAATAGATTTATCCATAATCGGATAAAGCAAGTGCGGTTTCCCGGCGCATTCGATCTGCATATCAACACCCCAGCCGTTTGTATGCTCCATGATGACGTCTCTAGTTGTTAATCCCTGCTCGGAAAGCTCTAATGGATTAAACACATAGTCTGCTCCAAATTTCTTTGCCAACTCTGCTCTTTCTTTACTGACTTCAAACGCAAAGATCTTGGAGCACCCGCCTATTCGCATTAGGGCTAAGCAGCCAAGGCCGATAGGGCCTGTGCCATACACTGCACCGAACTGGCCCGGCTTTATACCATTCGGCCGAATAATTGTACCGTTGTAGCTGATTCCGGTTGGTTCAACCAAAGCTCCGACTTCACAACCATCTTTTACGCCGTATCTGTCAATAATATCATTAATTTTCCAAACGAATTTTGATTCAATCTTGATATACTCAGCGATCGCGCCTGGCTCTGTATAACCTGGCTCACGTAAGAACTGGCATTGATTAAAATGGTACGTCCTGCAGGCATCGCACTCACCGCAGTATTGCATCTCTTCGCCAGTTACGTAATCACCGACTTCAAGGTTACGAACTTCGCTGCCTAATTCTACAATTTGCCCGCTGTATTCATGTCCTGGTACGTTTGGGAACATTGTGTTCCATGCAAACTTTATATAACCGTCCTCATCGTGCTGATAGACATGCACATCCGACCCGCATATACCGCACGCATGCACTTTTATCAGCACATCTTTCGGGCCGATTTTGGGCACATCTATCTCTTTCACTTCGTATTTGGCATCTTTCCAGACTCTGCTTCCGTCTCTTGCCCAACCAGTACGTTTTTCAAAATCATCAAATACATAATCTGGCTTGGGTGCTTTTATGGCATCTATGACAAGTGCTTTCATCTTCATAAAAATATCTCCTTGTTATATTTTTTCGTCCATAAGAATTGCTACTTTGATTCCTTCGCCGGAATTGCAGACATCAATGCCTTTTTGCAGATCTTTTAATTCAAATACATGTGTCAAAAGAGGCTCGAGCTTTATAACTCCGGTCGTCAACATATTGATTGCAATTGGGAATGAGTTGTGTGTGGCATAACTTGCAACAATAGTTAGCTCTTTTCGAGTAATATCATACTGCATGAGCTCATTTTTATATTGATCGTTGATCCCGAAAAGAAGGATTTGGCCTTCGTTCGCTGCAATTTCTATCGTATCCTTGAAAAGTGTCCCGACGGTATCGATGACGATATCAACACCGGCCGGCAAAACCTCATTGATTCTTTCTTTTAAGTTCTCTTTTTTGACGTCTACAACCAGATCTGCTGCCGCATTCTTCCTTGCAAAATCTAATCTGCTGTCCAGCGCATCTGAAATGATCACCTTTCCTGCGCCAAAAGCTCTCATCACACTGGCAAAAACAAGGCCTATAGGACCTGCGCCCAGCACTGCCACTGACTTGCCTGGCAGCATATTCAGCCTCTTAACTCCATTCATCACACAAGAGAGCATCTCTATAAAGACAGCTTCTTTTACTGGCAGCTTTTCTGATACACGGTGAAGCTTGTCAGCCGTTGTCAAACAATACGGGGCAAATACACCATCCACTTGTACACCCAGTGCCGTTAGGCTCTCACACATGTTATAGGATCCGTCTTTGCAGCTTTTACATGCACCACAAGGTATGATCGGATCAACCGCAACCCTGTCTCCTAGTTTGTATTCAGTGACATCCGGGCCTACTTCAAACACTTCTGCTATACACTCATGGCCTATTGTTGTCCCTACGTCACATGGATGGCTCTGAGGAATTGCCAGTATGTGCAAATCTGTTCCACATATCGCTGCCGCAATAACCTTGATGACAACTTGATTTCCTTTTTCTGCTTTTGGGATATTTACTTCTCTAAAGTTTAAAATGCCTTCGCCATCAAATTTAGCCACTTTCATTTTCGCCATAAGACTTTCTCCTTAAAATTCCCAAATATCAGTGTTTGATTAATAATTGTCTAACCTATACCCAGCTGTTTTTTAGAGTTGTTGTGCTATAGTCCGAACGCCGACATCAATCACTGTCAAAACAGGCTTATTAATAATCTTTTCAATATTTGGCGCGATCCTCGCCATCGACCCCTGAGCCATCACAATCACTTCTTTGTTCTTTGACAATTCTATTGTGGCCTCAGTCAATAACTTATCATGAAAATCTCTGTTGCCAGCGAGCAGTTCGGTAAACGCCTGATCGCATACCATCTGTTCAATTTCAACATCACGGCCTGCTTCTTTTGCTTTTCTCTCGATCAAACGCAACGCTGGGCCTGCAACAGACTTAAGTGTGCCAATAAGTCCGATATTCGAATAATTCTGCACAGCATACGTTGCCATAGGCTCGTCTATCCTAAATGCCGGGATGTTGAGCAGCGGTCTGCATGTCTCTATTGTTTCTCCCAGTGACGAGCATGTCATTACGACTGCGTCTGCACCAAGATCCTGCGCGCTCAGGGCGTATCTCATTATGCGTCTCGCCATCTCCGGAATGACCTTCCCGTATTTGATGATGTCTTTAACAAGACTTTCATCGATGATGTTTATTAGTTCAACATCCGGCATCTCACGTTTACATGCTTCATTTACCGCATCTACGATCGTCATGCCGTTATGTATCATTACAATCTTTTTTTTCATTGTTGTTGTCCTTTCATAAACTAATAACACAATATACATTCCTTTTCGTTATCGGGAAGCAGTATTCTCCACTGCTCCCCCCGATACATGTAAAGAAGATATGTATTAATGTCTAACTTACCAATCCCAAGAAGTCAGGAGTGTCTCCATAGGAAATCTCGTAAGTGTCCTTACGCCGTCCTTTGTGATAACTGCCTCTTCCTCTATGCGTGCAGCATCGCCGTTCCTATGATAATAATTTTCATAGGCAATGACCATGTTTTCCTCAAGCGGGATTGGATTTTGCTCAGAATATCCCGGTAGAATCGCAGGTTTTGCCCAATGTGTGATGCCTATGCCATGGCAAAGCTGAAGCAAAAAGCCTTCTTCATCATTATCATAACCAACGTCCTTAGCAGAAGGCCAAAGCTTGACGAGCTCGCTGGTCATCACACCCGCCTTGGAGACATCCATCGTATCTTTGACAATCTTATAAGCTGTGTTGTAGACGTCTTTTTGATTTTGAGTCGGCTTCCCGCACATGAACGTCCTATAATAACATGTCTTGTAACCCATATAGTCGCAAACGACATCCATGAAAATCATATCACCGGGACGTATAAAACGGTCACTGACATCGTGTGGATGAGGGAAAGTCCTGTTGCCGGATGTGACTTGCGCGTTATGTACACACTCTGCTCCTAATTTGAGACAGGTATCACGCATTAATGATGAAAGTTCAATCTCTCTTACACCCGGTTTTGCTGCCTGCAGTACATTATAGAAGCCTGCATCTACCATTGCCGCAGACATTTCAATCAGATATATCTCCTCGGGTGTCTTGATCGTTTGCGCATTCAGCATGCACTGCTGCCCATCGACGACCTTGATTCCTGCTTTCTGAAGTGCGTCAACCCAAGAGAAAAACGGGTCGTCTACACCAAGCGGTGCGTCCTGAAGATTATGCTCCTTCAGAATAGAGACGATCTCGTCGACGCCACGTTGAACACCACCCGCATCAGGAGGCAATACGCCCTTCATATCACTGCTGTTCGGGCGGATATCTTTAATAAAGGGAGACAACAAGCGTTTTGCTGGGATCGCGCTGCCGTTTTCAAAAAGTATCGGTTCTTGTCCTTCGCAAAGAAGAACGTACCTATTTCGAATCGTGTGGTTCCATTCACCAATCTTAGTACCAGTGATATAACGTATATGATCCTGTTCAAAAACAAGAATAGCTCCAAGGCCTTCTTTTTTCATCTGTGCCCGAGTCTTTAATAACCGATCTCTTCTCAGTTTTTCATAATCGCAGCGCACCTCATGATCGCCACTCATTACTCCGTAAGTACCCATTATATTTCCTCCGTTTAATATTAATTAAATAATGTAATGTAAAAAGTTTCTCAAAGTTGTCGCAAGCGTCAATGGATCCATTTCGTGGTGGCGTCTACTGAAGAATTCACAAGAATACCAACCATCAAAACCAGTCGCTCTGATGGCATCCATCCATTCTTTTAAAAAGATTACGCCTTCGCCTGTCATGACATTTCTGAGCACGTTTTGATCAGGGACTCCACCTTCGAATGGAAGCGAATCACAAACATGTACACCTTTTATTATGCCTTTGTTCATCTTTGCCACAAAATCAGGGGTATCTCCTGCTACATAGCAATGCCATGTATCAATAATCACTCCAACATTGTCCTGCTCCGCTTCGTCAATGACTTCTATCGCCTGCTTAAGGCTGCAAAATGGAGCCCATCCAAGGGGTTCGAGGTACAGAACTTGATCGTTTTCTTTTAGTATTTTTGCCATCTCCCTAACATTTACTGCCGTTCCCCTTCGAGTTTCTTGCCACGTTTTCCCTAAGTATCCTCTATACCCCTTGTCGCTGTCTTTTAATGTTCCATTATGATGGGCTTTAACCAGTTCAATATCAACAGGCCCCGGAACTGCCTGAACCATCTTGCAATCAAGTTTCCTTGCAATATCGCTCATACGGCGTGTTTCCTTTTTAACTTGCTCCAAGCCCTCTGTTCCAGGCCTATCAGAATTCCACAATGCACCAATCCCGACCACCGGAAAGGCCCCGAGTGCTTGTTTTAGCTCAGATAATTTGCCGCCCTCATCAAAAAATCGATATAGCTTTTGATGAATTATCTCTATCGCATCAAAGCCTGCTTGTTTTGCAATGGCAATATCTGTTATGACATTGCAGTGCATCGTAGCTGTTGAATTTAGGGTTATTTGCATCTTTATTCTCCCATGATGGCAATTGCATATCTATTTAGTCGCTGCATCTGACTTGTCAATTATTTTTGTTAATCTTTAATTCTGACCTGAATCTTAAGCTCTTTACCTTCTTTGTCAAATGCAAGAACTTCAAAACCCTCTTCAATGATTTCATCAAGTTCAATCTTGCGTGTTACTATCTTTTCTACTGGTATCGTGCCATTTGAAATCATCTTAATGACTTGGTCAAAGCTGTTTGTATCCCATGCCCAGATACCGCACATATTAAGATCCTTCAATGCCCACTCCCATGGTTCAACTTCAATCTTGCCTACGACGAGACTGCTTTGTACATACATACCGCGCTTTCTCAACAGACGGAAACAATCATTTACGCCGCCCTGGGACCCTGAACATTCAATCGCAAGATCCACACCAACATCATCGGTGAGTTCCATGATTTTTTTATCCATTGCTTCTCTGTCACGTGGGTCAAAAACTTCATCTACACCCAATTCTTTGAGTCTTGAAAGTCTGCCCGGTTGTACTTCAGACATATAAACCGCGCCAGCACCAAACGCTTTTGCGCAAAGCAGTGTTATTGTTGCCGTAGGACCGCCGCCTGAAATAAAAATGCTCTGGCCGGCTTTAAACTGACCACGCTCTAAAGCATATACGGCCAATGCAGTCGGCTCAACAAGAGCACCTTGCTCATAAGACATGTTTGGAGCCAGCTTACGAATCATATAATCTTTCACCAATACTTTGTCGGCAAAACCGCCCCACTTCCACTGCAATCCTGTACCCGCTTGATACTTGCATAAGTGGAATAATCCTCTTTTGCAATGATAACACTTAAAGCAGCTAAGAACAGGCATAATTGTAACTCTCTCGCCTACTTCTATACCGGAAACTGCTTCACCTACTTC
>Ga0351971_1238_pt1 | contig 9896 bp, 7 predicted proteins | sample BONcelFGM3001F11_FD_206746 | JGI IMG/M metagenome (GOLD analysis project Ga0351971, IMG submission 206746) | Enriched cells from coal bed in the Powder River Basin, Montana, United States - BONCAT cells FGM rep2 HSBNCT.FGM.300.1.F11 ...
ATCCGCGCATCCGCCATGGTCTGGAATGAAGGCTTGTACAGCTCGAAGCCGATGCCTTCGCTGGCCTTATAATAGAGCGGCGTTTCAAAATAATACGGCAGATGTTCGCTGTTCACGGACACCATGTTGTGCATTCCCAGGCTGCTGGCCGCCGGGGCCTGTTCAGAGTCACTCATGCCGCACCCGGTTAAACAATTGTAATTGATAAAATTATAGCAAATCCGGTCAACGCTGTGTGACCCGCCCGGCAATTATTTCCGGGCGCATGGGGTTGGCTTGCGTTGACATATGCCCCCTGTTCGTATTATTACAAAATGATCCCTATCATAGAAGTAAATCGAAACAGCGGGGAGTTTGATAACCATGGAAGCATCGCCGTTAATGAGCATCATCCAGGAAAGGCGCAGTGTGCGCACGTTTGACCCGGACCGGGACGTGGAGCAGGAAAAGCTGGAGATCATGCTTGAAGCCGCGCGCCTGGCGCCGTCGTCCAACAACACGCAGCCCTGGCATTTTGTGGTGGTGCGCAACCCGGACGTGCGCAAAAAGCTGTCGGCCGCGGCGCCCGCGGGCCTGGCCACAAACAAGTGGATGGCCAAAGCCCCGGTGATCATTGTGTGCTGCGTGCAGCCTGCCCTGCTCGAACACCGCGCCATTGGCCAGCTCATGGACAAACAGTGGTATGTGATGGACGTGGCCATCGCCGTGGAGCACATGGTTCTGGCGGCGCAGGAACAGGGCCTGGGCACATGCTGGCTGGGGTGGATAGATGAGCGCAAGGTGCGCCGCGCCGTGGGCGCGCCGCGCGATGTGCGCATCGCGGCCCTGTTGCCCGTGGGCTACCCCAAAAACGGCAAATGGCCCCCGGCAAAAAAAAGAAAACCCATGCAGGAAGTCGTGTCCTGGGATAAATTCGGCTACAGCCAATAATCAATACGCACCCGGCGGCGGGAGCGTTAATCCAGGCGCGCGGACCCTGTAAACAGCCCGGCAACCAGCAGGATCGCACACAGCGCAGCCAGGCCCAGGGCCCCGCGAAACACAAACAGCCAGCCCCGGTTCGCGGGCTGTAGAATTTCAAATTCCGTTACATAGATGGTTTCACAGGCTCCGTCGCCCGTGTCCTCGCGCGTGGTGCTGGTGCCGCGGTGGAAGCCCCCGTCGTGCGCATACTCGGACAAAAACCCGGACAGGCGCACCTGGTCGCCGCGCCGCGCGGACATAATGGCGCGCGCCACGGCCTCGTCCCGGGCCAGCAGGTGGTTGTTTGACATCTGCGCCTGGTTGAAGGCCCGGAACGTTTCCAGATCCCGCGTGCGGAACCGGCAGGTGAAATCCCCGCTGGAAAATTTCATGGATTCATAAACGCCGCTGCGCGCGTTTTCTCCCCAAATCACGCACACGTCCCTGATATTGAGCTTGTCCTTCCAGCGGCCGTGGGAAATATCCAGAAAAGAGCCGGCATTGTGCGTTGTCACCACCATGCCCTGCAGTTCGTATTCATACAGCGGAGACACGGTATATGTGATGCCGCCTTTATCCACGGTGAACGGCTCTGCCGCGGCCTCAGTCTGCACGGGATCGGTATCTATGGACTCAATCATGGCCTCGGGCGCTGGCAGCCGATTCTGCATCTTATACGCCGGAAAAGCCAGGGCCAATGAGGCCATCAGGCCCGCGGCGGCGAATTTACGCACAAGCAACCTCCTGTGGGGCGGTCAAAAAATACTCTTTGCCCGGATCATATCATAACACCCGAATCCCGGCAGCGCATGCGCGTTGACGCCCCGGGATCAGCCGGTGTAAAATTGTAGAAACATGACAATGATATTAGCGCGAAGCGCGAACTAATAACCGCCTCACGTGTTGTACCATTCAAGAGGTGATTGGCAATGCAGCAATATTTTCAGGACATGCTTGATGCGGCGCCGGCGTCTGTGGCGCGCGCGGGCCGGTTCGCGGCCGCCGGGGCCATAGGCGTGTGCGCCGGGATGTTCTTCATGGCCGCGGCCAAACTCGTGCTCTTCGCCGTGGGAACGGTGCTGCGCCATGTCTCTTAATAAAGATTTCATCGCGCGCGTGGGCATTGCCGTGTCCGCGGCGGTTCTGTTCCTCAGTTTCGCTTTTTACAGTGATTTGAATTATCTGTTTGTGTCGGGATTTTTCGTGCTCGCGGCCTTGCGTGAATATTTCGCCCTGGTGCAAAAAGGCGGATACCGGCCCATGCCCGCGCTGTCCCTGGGCATTGTGGCCATCTTTTTTTTCATCGCCTACACCGTGCCGCACAATGACCTGTCCACACTGCACATTGCGCTCGTTCTGTGCATGGCCGCCATGGTCATGCTCAAGGGCGCGGATGTGGCGCTTCAGCCCGGGCGCGGCGTGCCCCCGGCCGTGTTCGCCAGCATGTTCGGCGCCCTGTACATCGGCGGCTCCATCAGTTGCACTATCAACCTCGTGCATATCCAGCACCAGATTTTTCCTGGCGCGAACATGGCGCAGGCGCCCCTGGTGCTGCTGCCCTTTGTGGGCGCGTGGGCGTCGGACACGGGCGCATACCTGTCCGGGCGCATCGTGGGCCGCGAAAAACTGTCCAGCATCAGCCTTGTGGACGAAACCATCAAGGAACCGTGCGCGGATTCCATCGGCGGGGCCGTGGCCACCATGGAAATCGTGTTCGAGGAATTCGTTAAGAACCGTTCCGTAATCGACCGGCTCGTGCGCGTGGTGGCCACGGATTACACCACGGCTGCGCACTCGGTGAACGTGATGGCCCTGGTGCTGCGGTTTTGTTCGTTCTGCGGCATGAAGGGTCCGGCCGCGCGCCGCCTGGGCCTGGCCGCGCTGTTGCACGATGTGGGCAAGGTCAAGGTGCACAAGCGTCTGCTGCAGGCCCCGCGACGGCTCACTGAAGCTGAATTTGAAGCCATGAAAAAACACACCGTGTACGGCCATGACATCCTCAGAGCCGCGGGCATGGAGCAGGATGTCTGCCTCGTGGCCCTCAACCATCATGAGCGTGTGGACGGCTCCGGGTATCCGAACGGCATTACGGAAATATCCGAGGAAGCGCAGATTATCGCATTCATCGATTGCTACGAAGCACTCACCTGCAACACGCGTCCATACCGCGACGCCGTGTGCCCGTTTGAAGCCCTTTCGCACATCAGGCATGAATTATTCAGGGGCAACTTCGGCACGGTCGTTTTTGAAAAATTTGTTAAAAGCTTAGGGTAATCCCCATTTCCCCCCATGAACTTTTTCTTTGCGGAACGGTCATAAATGGAAACGCTTTTTGCGTTTGATATCATGGGGTTGAATTTTGCCGTGCGCACCTGTTTTTTCAGTGCGGATGCGCAACGGCTATATGTGTGTATAATAGAAAAAGCAATTAATTTTCGACAAATGAATAGCCACCGGAGGATGCCATGAAAAAGATTGCTCCCTGCCTTGCAGCGGTTCTGTGCCTGTTGGCGCTTTGGTCCGCACCTGAACGCGTGCATGCGGATATTCCGAAACTGCCCGGAACCCGGATCACAATACCCTGGGAGCAATTCCAGGAAATGCTGCGGCCCCTGAGGGAGCAACCCGGGGATGCGGCCAAGCCCGCTGGTCCCGCCGTATCCGTGGAGTCCGCTGATTATGAATTCTTTGCGGGCCGCGAGCAGGTGAAAATCACGGCGTCCTTCAACATCACGGTCACGACCGGCGCGTGGCAGTTCACGCCCCTGGTTGACAGCAGTCTGACCCTGGCGTCATTTGCATCGGGCGATGCCGAGGATACAGTGCGCCTGGAAGACGACGCATATCAGTTATTCACAAAAACCCCGGGCGCGCGCACGGTGCAGCTTGTGCTGTATGCGCCCGGTGATTTCAACCGCATGGAAAATTCCTACGCATTACACTTTCTTGAACAGGCCAATACGCGGCATGTCACCGTGATTGTGCCCGAGGCCAATGCGGACATCACCCTGGACGACGCGGCTGAATCCACGATCATGCAGGAAAACGGCCGCACCGTGCTCAATGCCGTGCCCGGCGCGTCCGCGAGCGTGAGAGTCACATGGAAGCGCACTCCTGTTCTGGACAATGCGGCGGCCAAGCCACAGCCCCGTGTCACCACCGTTGTTTCCACCTGGTTCCATGTTCTGGAAAATGAACTGCTGGGCTCCGCGTCCTTTAACTTTGACATCCGCAACACAACGCTGCGCACTTTTAAAATCATCCTGCCCGCAGAGGTTTCGGTTGATGGCGTCACGGGCGCGCCGCAGATTTCCGACTGGAAATTGAAACCAGAAAACGGCGCGCAGACCGTGCTGATAACACTGGGCGAAGAAGCTGCGGGCGCCGCCGCCGTATCCATCCGTTTCAAAAAGGATCTGGATGCGCAACAGACCCGCGCCCCGCTGCCCATTCCGCACGCCCGGGGCGTGGATCGCGAGTCCGGAACCGTGGGTGTTTCCGCCGAGGATAATCTCGACATCAGCGTGGCGGCGCGCGATAATCTGGCGCCCCTGGATGTGTCGGAACTGGATGCGCCGGGCGCTTTGTTCGGGTTTAAATATTCGCAGACTCCCGCAAGTTTGTCACTGGATGTGCACCGCTATCCGCGCCAGGAGACTTTGGACGCGATTATCGATCTGGCCGGGTACACATCCGTGATGCTTGAGGACGGCAAGCTGCTGACCATGTGCAGCTACATGCTGCGCAACAACACGCGCCCGCACCTGCGCCTGGATTTGGATGCCAGGGCCGAAGTGTGGTCCGCGTTCGTGGACAACCGGCCGGTCAAGCCCACGCGCAACAAAGACGGCTTGTTGCTCATTCCCCTGCCGCGCGGGGCATCGCAGGTTTCGCATCGCGTGGAGCTGCTTTATTTACAGCAGAAACCCGCCATGAAATTCCGCGGCCGCATCCCCATGGACCTGCCTTCGCCCGATATCCAGACCGCTCTGGTCATGTGAAGTGTACATGCCCAAAGACTTCGATTTTCACGGGGTGCGCGGCAACATGGAGCGCTTCTTCGGGCGCCCGTCCATCACCGGCGGCGAGGTTACGATATACGCGCAGAAAGGCCGCGCAAAGGAGCATCCCGAACTCGCGCAGTATGCGCTCGAACGCAAAGCCGTGTATAAGGACAAGGATTATGAATACAGTGTGAAGGGGCCCCGGCGCCAGACCATCACGCGCCTTGGCGATTACCTGAGCCAGAATATGCAGGTGCAGTCGGAAATGCAGGTGGAGGAAGCCATGGCCACGGATGAGGGCCATGGCGTGCTGCCCATCAAAATCAATCTGCCCACCGAGGGCCAGTATTTCTTTTTCATGGAAATCATGCCCAAAAAGGAAAAACACCAGGTGTCATTTGGCTATACCGGCGGCAAATATCTGCGCGCGTTCAAGGGCGCGGGCCTGGCGGCCCTGTTCCTTGTGACTGTGGCATTGGGCCTGGGGTTCTGGCTCTGGGCCGCGGGCGGGTATGTGCTGGAGCGCGCCGTGTACGTGGCCGTGTGCCTGGCCCTGTGGTTCGGCCTGGGCCACGAGGGGCTTGTGGCCGCCACCCTGGCCGTGTGCGCCGCGGCCCTGTTTGTGAAATATGTGCTGCTGCGCAAAAAGCGCGGCGCGGGCCGCACCGCCGCAATGCTGCTGCTCGCGGGCGCAATCCTGGCCCCGCGCGCGGCGCACGCCCAGGGTTCTGTGACCCTGCCGTGGAGCGATTACATGTCCATCCGCAATGCCATCGAACAGGCCCGGCCCAAGCCGTCCGAGTTGCCGTTCCGCTATCTGATTAAATCCGCGGAGTATGCCATTGCCGGACAGGGCGATTCCGTGGTGGTGGACGCGGTCCTGGAAATCCGCGCCTATGGGAACGATCCGGTTCTTGCGCCCCTTTTCCCGGAGCACACGGCGTTTACGCATTCCGAATCCAGCGTGGCCGCGGACCGGTTCGTGAAGCAGGACGGAATGCTGCATGTGCTGTGTGCGGGCCCGGGCATGCGCACCGTGCGCGTGCGCTTTGTGAGTTCGGAGTCGCTGAATCGAATCGACGGGGATATCCGTTTTGCCATTCCGCAAACACCGGTGACCGGGCTGCGCATCAGCGCGCCGCACAGGAAACTTGAGTTCACCGTGTCCGACGCTGTAAATGTAGTCCATGCATATCCGGAGGCTGGAGGCACCATGTTTTCGGCATCGGTGCGGCCCAGCGAATCTCTGGATGTATCGTGGTATCGCAAGCCCGAGGATCTCAACCCCGAGGAGCGGCCCCAGGCGCGTGTGGATGCGGCTGTGACGGTCCTGGCGCAGGTGGCCCCCGGCGCGGTTTCCTATACGGCCACTCTGAATTTCTCCATCAACCATGCGCCGGTTACAAAGTATCGCGTGGCCCTGCCCGCGGGCGTGGATGTGCTGGATGTGTCCGGGCCCAATGTGCGCGATATCAAGATACAAACGCAGGGCGCCACGCAGACCGTGTCCGTGCTGCTGAGCGGCGAGGTGCTGGGCGGCGACTCCGTGGCCTTTGTTTATGAGCAACCGGTCAAGGACGGCGCGGAATTCGAACTGGCCGTGCCACGTCCCCTGGATGTCACCGGCGTCAGCGGGCACGCGGCCCTGGCCGCGGGCGAGGATATGGAGATCGTGCTCATGCGCGAAGCCGGGGCCACGGGCATTGATCCCACGGAGCTTCCCGGGACTCTGCGCCAGGGCGCCGACCCGGTGCTGTTTGCTTACAAGTTCTTTAATGCAGCGCCCCGCCTGGTTTTATCCGCTTCGCGCAATAAGGCTGTTTCCGTGATGACCTCGGTGGTGAACCAGGCGCATTATGATCTGGTGCTGCTCGAGGATGGCCGCACCCTGGGCACGTTCGCCTGGAAGCTCCAGTCTCGGAGCCGCCAGTTCTTCGCTGTCACTTTGCCCAAAGGCGCGGAGGTGTGGAGCGTGACTGTGAACGGCGAGCCGGTTGTGGCGTCGCAGGCGGACGGCAACCGCGTGCTCGTGCCGGTCAAACGGTTCCTGTCCGGTCCGGGAAAGGACACGGCGGCGCTCAATATAGAAATCGTCACATTGTCCGAGGGAGCAAGGCGCAGGCCCTGGAAGCGGCACAGTGTTGCGCTGCCGTCCGTGGAAGTGCCGATCAGCACACTTGAAACCCGGCTGTATGTGCCCAAACAATGGCGTGCGAGCAACCCGCGGGGCTCCATGGGCAAGGGCAGGGTGGGCGCCGTGCAGTTCCTGGATTACACAGTGCAGGGCCTGGCGCCGGAGATTTCAGTGGAGGATGTTTCGGGTAATACGCGGGGCGAGATAATCCTGAATAAAAATTCGCTGGAAAGCACATCATCCCTTGGCTGGCCGGGTGACGATGAGAAACAGATGCAAAACTTCGAAATGGATGATAAGCCCGATACAGGAGTTGTTTCCAACATGGGTATTTCAGCGGGCGCCGGCACAAAAGGCCCCATACATATAAACGGGTATGTTTTTGCCGGGCAAGTGGCGGAACAGCACCGCGGGGCCCTGCCTGTGGCCGTGACCCTGCCGCGCACCGGGCGCGTGATTACCTTTACGCAGCACATGATAACCGGAACCGCGCCCCGGGTGTGGTTCTACGCGTATCCGGAGCCGGCCGCGCGCACGGTGAAGTATGCGGCGGCGGGACTCCTGTTCCTGGCCCTGGGCGCGGCCCTGTGGCTGGGCGCCGGCAAGGCGCTTGTCGGCCACTGGATTACGGGGCTCATGGCCGCGTCCGTGCTCACTCTGCTGACCGCGCACTATTTCCTGCCCCTGTCCGTGTTTCGTTCCTTGTTCTGGCTCATGGTTTGGGCCACTGTTGTGATTCTGTTTTTGCGGCGCGTGCGGCGGCGCAAAAGGGCTTGATTACAGTCTCGTTCAAAACAGGGGCAAGCCTGGCATTAATGCGGCTATGAAGACTTTGTGAAACGTTGTGTCACGGGGCTTGAATCTGGATGTCGCGGATCCATGTGTCGTATCCCAGGTCATAGAGCTTGACCGTGAACAGGAACAGGGAATCGGCGTGCAGGATGGGGATGCGGCGTTCGGGTGCAAAGCCCGCGGGCACGTTGTTGAGGGCGTAGGTTTCGTTGAAGCCCGCGGCGCGCAGGTGATTTTCGGCCTGGGCCGAGTAGGAGCCATAGGGATAGGCGAAACAATTGACCGGGGCTTCCAGGTGGCGTTCGAGCAGCCATTTGGCAATGTTGACCTCAAGGCCAAGGGTGCCGGAGTCCGCACCCCTGAGCCGGGTGTGGTTCATGGAGTGCAGGCCCACGCGCAGGCCTTTGGCGCGCAGGCGGCGCAGGGTGGGAATATCCATGGACTGCTCGTCTCCGAACACGCGGGACGCGATCACGAACACAGCGCCCGAGAATCCGTATTTGTCCAGCAGGGGCCAGGCCGTGTCCCCGGTGTCGGGGTATCCGTCGTCGAACGTGAAGCCCACGGATTGTGCGCCTGCGGGCGGTTTTTCTCCGGCCGGAGCGCACACGCGCGCATCGGAAAATCCTGCTTCATTCACGAATTTCAAGTGCGACTCCAGGGCCTGGGGCGTGACCGACCCGGGTTCGAGCGAGTATTCACTGGTCACGCGGTGGTAGCACAGCACCACGGGGTGCGTGAGCCGCGGGCGCGGGAAAGCGCCGGTAATGATGTCGCGCGCATTGCGGAACACGCGGTTGTCCGGGTCGAACTGCACGGCGCGCTCCGCAGCTTCCACGGCAAGGTCTTGGCGACCTTGTCCGTACAAGGATAGTGCGCGCAGAAAATGGAACGCCGCGCGGTCCGGGTAAATCTCCAGGGCCGCGGCGCACTCGGCTTCGGCATTGTCCACGTCCCCATGCAGAAAATAGAACGAGGCGCGCATGTAGCGCGCGCGGGGCAGGGCCTCAGCCGCGGCCAGGGCTTCAAAATCCCAGTAAGGGGACAGCAGGGAGTTGTGCTTTTCCAGGGCCATAATCCGCCGCACCTCGGTTTCCCGGACCAGGCGGCGGAAGGAATCGTACTCGCGCAAAGCGATGTAGAAGCGGAACAGGTTGTAGATGAGATTTTTCTGATCAGGGAATTGCGAATGCAGGCGCTCGAGGTCCGTGAGCTTCGCGCGTGTGGGCGGGCCGTCCTTGATGGGCGTGAGCCGGTTCTTGATGTGCGTATCCAGGGGCTCGTATTCCACGCCCCACAAGTCCTTGGAATGCATGAGCGCATCGTACATGCCCGTGTCCGTGACATCCACGGTGCGCGATGTGATGAGCCATTTGCCCATGGGCACATTGTCCAGGGATACGCTGCGGTTCATGCAGCGTTCAATGCTTTTTACAAGGCTGCGGCCGCGCTGCACCTGCTCGGGCGTGGCGTGGCCCTGTTCCTGCAATTCCAGAATGCGGTTCAGCAGCTTGATCGTGTAATCCCGTGTGATGCAGTTGCTGTTCAGTGTTTCGAGGGACTCGGGGTCGATGCGCACGGATTCCTTCATGAACTCAGAGTCCACGGCATCGCGCAGGGGAATGGTGGCCGTGGCAGGGCGTTCCTGGAGAAAAATAACGCCCACGGCCACGCCGACGCCCGCGGCGAGAATGAACAGGGTTGTGAGTACAATACGTTTCAGGCTCATGATTTACAGATTGAGGCGCGGCCGGGCCGCAACTCATAGTCCTTATTTTAATATCCGCAACAGGCACTTGTAAGCTTCCGCGTTTTTTTGGACTCCCGAAATGGCCGCAAAGTCCCGGGCGCGGTGCTTGAATCTCCGCCGCCGCATCTCACGAAAACAAGAAAACCAATGAACGCAGGCGCTAAATGCGGTATTCTTAGACAAGCGGAGGCCGCCCGCGCGATTCTCCGCGATTTCCCCCGGGTGAAACCTTCCCGGCTCATTTCTGGAAACG
>Ga0351971_1239_pt1 | contig 9878 bp, 6 predicted proteins | sample BONcelFGM3001F11_FD_206746 | JGI IMG/M metagenome (GOLD analysis project Ga0351971, IMG submission 206746) | Enriched cells from coal bed in the Powder River Basin, Montana, United States - BONCAT cells FGM rep2 HSBNCT.FGM.300.1.F11 ...
CGCAGAAGGTGCGGAGCTGGAAGAAGGACCGGGCCGAAGTCAAGGCGCGCGAGCTGCTGGACCGCGTCGGCATCCCCGAACAGTGCGACAAGTACCCCGGCCAGCTTTCCGGCGGGCAGCAGCAGCGCGTCGCCATTGCCCGCGCGCTGGCGATGGAGCCGAAGATCATGCTCTTCGACGAGCCGACCTCAGCGCTCGACCCGGAGATGATTAAGGAAGTGCTCGACGTTATGAAGGAGCTGGCGCTCAGCGGCATGACGATGGTGGTGGTGACACACGAAATGGGCTTCGCCCGTGAGGTGGCCGACCGCATCCTGTTCTTCGACATGGGGCGCATCGTCGAGCAGGGCACGCCGGAGCACTTCTTCGAGAACGCCCAGCACCCGCGCACCCAGTTGTTCCTGTCGCAAATTCTGTAGCGCGGCGCGCCGTAAACACACAGCGCCCGCCGGTGGACAGCCTCCACCGGCGGGCGCTTTTGATTTAGCGGGACGTCCGTTAGCGGGCGGGCCGCAGCGCGATCCCGGCCGCGTCGGTGACGTGGGCCGTCGTATTGCGCTCGACAAAGTAGCTCAGCTCCCACTCCGAGCGGAACAGGCCGACGATCTGCCCCAGCGGGTCGACCGTCATCAGGCTGCCTTGCGGCCAGTACAGCGCCGAAAGGGCCGGCTCATCCGCTTCGATCCAGCCGGCGGTGACGTACGGCAGCGGCTGCACCTCGGCCTCGGCGCGGTACTCCGTCACCAGCCGCGACAGCACCACGTCGAACTGAAGCTGGCCGACCGCCGCCAGAATCGGCTCGCGCCTGCCCCCGGCGCGGTCGTGCAAAACCTGCACGACGCCTTCCTGGCGAAGCTGCTCCAGCCCTTTGCGGAACTGTTTGTACTTGTCGGCCGCCGTGTTGCGCAGCAGCGCGAAACACTCCGGTTGAAACGCGGGAATCGGCGGGTATTCGAGACGAACCCCGGCCGAGAGGGTGTCGCCGATCATGAACGCGCCGGGGTTGCTCAGGCCGATGACATCGCCGGGATAGGCTTCGTCGATGGTTTCGCGCTCGCCGGCGAAGATGCGGTGCGGGCGCGACAGGCGGATCTTCTGACTCGAACGCGAGTGATGGACCACGACGTCTTTTTCGAAGCGGCCAGAGCACACGCGCACGAAGGCGATGCTGTCGCGGTGCTGCGGGTCCATGTTGGCCTGTATCTTGAAGACGAAGCCGCTGAACCCCTCGCTTTCAGGCGTTATCAGCCCCTGCGCGCTCATGTGCGGCTGGGGCGCCGGCGCGAGCCGGATAATCGCCTCGACAAACGGCTCGACGCCGAAGTTATTCAGCGCGCTGCCGAAGAAAACCGGCGTCTGTTCGCCGCGCGCGAACGCCGCCGGGTCGAACGGCGCGCTGGCCCCCACCACCAGCTCGATATCTTCGCGCAGTTCCGCATAGGCCGCGTCGCCGATGAGCGTCGCCAACCGGGGGTCGTACAGGTCGGTCACGGCCACCGGCGCGCGGTAACGCCCGCCAGCCACCCGCTCGAAAAGCAAAACCTGCTGGCTCACGAGATCGTAGACGCCCTTGAACTTATCGCCGGTGCCCACCGGCCAGTTTAGCGGCGCGGCTTTCAGGTTGAGGACGCTTTCGATTTCGTCCAGCAGTTGCAGCGGGTCGCGTCCCGGCTGGTCGAGCTTGTTGATGAACGTCAGCAGCGGCAGGTTGCGCTGGCGGCAGATTTTGAACAGCTTCACGGTCTGCGGCTCGATGCCTTTAGCGCTGTCCAGCACCATCACGGCGCTGTCGACCGCCATCAGCGTGCGGTAGGTGTCTTCGCCGAAGTCCTGGTGGCCCGGCGTATCGAGCAGATTGAAGAGGTGGTCCTGATATTCGAACTGAAGCACGGTCGAGGTAATCGAGATGCCGCGCTGCTGTTCCAGCGCCATCCAGTCGGACGTCGCCCGGCGCTGGTTTTTGCGCGCGCGTACCGAGCCGGCCTGGTCAACCGCGCCGGCGTACAGCAGCAGCTTTTCGGTGAGCGTTGTTTTACCCGCGTCCGGGTGCGAGATGATGGCAAACGTCCGGCGGCGGCGGACCTGGCTTTCGAGCTGTTCATTCGCCGCGATCATGTCGGGGGATAGCATACGCATTCCTCATTCGTAGAGTGCTGGCTGATGGTCAAGAAAACGAAACACGAGCGCGCCCAGGGGACGCGTTAGATTCGATAAGAGAGGTACGCTCTCTCATGCGTATCAAATCGGTGTGTTCATCGTCATGACTCAGGCGCTCACTCTCGAATAAGACGTCAGCGTAACGCGCGGGCGGGCGTGCGAATCAGCAAATTAGCAACCAGCGCCATGAGCGCCAGCGAAATCCCCAGCCACATCGCCGGGGGATAGCCGCCCAGGTGGTCAAAGGCGAAGCCAAACGCAATGGGACCAACGGCCGTCCCGGCGACACTGGCGCTGGCGACGAAACCGCGAATGGCCCCCTGGTGGGCGCGTCCAAAGACGTTGACCCAAACTGTACCATCAAAAACCGAACCGCTGCCCATGAAAATTCCAGTGGCGATGCTGTAAGCGACCAGCAGCCAACCTTCCGTCATCAGGAGCGCGATACCGGTCGCGGCAGCCAGCCCAAACATCTGGATAGCAACGACATACTTCGGCGGAATGCTGTCGACCAAACGGCCCGAAAGCAGTGTGAACGCGGCCGTGAAAAGCGCCGAGTAGCCAAATACTTCGGCGGCCTTCGCCGGCGAATGTCCCAACGATGCGAAGATAGACACCTGATGGAAGATAAGCGCTGTTCCGAGCGCCGCCGATAGGACTCGCGCCGACAGAAACGCCCAGAAGATCGGCGCGCGCATGGCCTGACCGAGCATCCAGTTCACTTCAGTGTCATTTGCTGCCGGTGGCAGATCGCGCCCATCCGGGTGCAGGCCAAAGCTCTCTGGCCGGTCTCGCAAAAAAACCCACAACACCGGCAGGACGACCAGACCAACCGTCCCACCCAGCACAAGCCATGCCTGACGCCAGCCCTGCGTGTCGATAAGATGTTGCAGCCACGGCAGATACACCCGCTGAAAGAGCGCAAACAGCACCAGCGACAAGCTGAGCACCTGACCACGTCGCTTCTGGAACCACTGGGCGACCGCCGTGCTGCTAACGAGTCCCAGTGCACCCTGACCCAGTCCACGAATGGCGACAAAGGCGAGTAACAGGCCGATTGGCCCGCTAATGAGTGAGCAGGCGAGTAACACCAGCGCAAACGCCCCGGCGATGACCGCGCTCATCAGCCGGTTGCCGCGCCGGTCAATTTGTTTGCCGACCCACAGCAGCGCCAACGATGCGGTAAACGTGCCCAGTCCATACAGCCCCGACACGGTGGTCCGGTCGAGGCTCAAGTCCTGAATAAAATGGTCGGTGAACAGTGAGATCGAAAAGCTCTGTCCCGGCGATGTTGCAATGGTGCCGAGCGCGGCGGCGGCCCAGACCACCCAGCCGTAAAAACACGGTGAATGTTGAACCAACCAGCTTTGTCGTATTGCCTGGGTCTGAAGTGACATAACGGCCGACGATACTTTCCCGATGAGTGCCGAGGCCGGCTGCGCTCAAGCGTTCCGCCTCGGATTTCCGCGAATCTAACGCTGCAAATAGGGGCTTCCGAGCACCGTAAAAGATGTCGGAAGCCCTTAATTGATGACGATAATTAATGGATAGTCTTTATGAAGATGGGTGGGGCAGGCAAAACAGTCTTAACACTATGTGATTGTAGAACAGAATAAGGGAGATACAAGCGTCGAACTGGCGGACTCCATCCAGTTCGTTGCCGCTGCGCTCCCTACCCTGTCTCAGGTTGGCCGCGCCAACCCCAACCGCGCGTACTGCTCCGCCGGGGCGTCGTTGCGCTGCATCAGGCGCAAGAGGTGCGCCGTCATCGCCGCTTCGACGTCGGCGTCGTGGATGGGGTTCAACTGGTTCGGGTCGGCGCGCAGGTCGAAGAGCATCGACCCCAGCTCGGTCGGCTCGCCCCAGGGCCGGCCCGGCATCCGCAGCAGCGGGCAGCCCTTGCTAAACGCGAACGGCTCGGCCAGCGCCGCCGCTTGCAGCTCGTCGACGCGGAAGCGCGTCCGAATGTGGGTCGGCATCAACGTGTATTCGTAGAGCGGCTGGTTGTCGCCCATCGGCCCGCGCATGTAGACGTAGCGGCCATCGGTGACGCAGACGTGGCCGCCAAACGCGCCGAACAGCGCCGCCTCGCGCACCGGTCTATCGTCGGTTATCGCAGCCGCCAGCCCGACGCCTTCCATGTCCGCCGGGCGCGGCAGGCCAAAGAATTCCAGCAGCGTCGCCGGCAGGTCGATCATCTGCACCAGGCTCTGGCGGCGCTCGTCGCTTTTGCCGCAGCGCGGGTCCCAGACAAACAGCGGAATGCGCGCGTTCTCGTTGAACCAGGGCGCGACGTTTTTGCCCCACCAGTCATGCTCGCCCAGCAGCAGGCCGTGGTCGGTGCAGACGATCAGCAGCGTGTCGCGCCACAGGTCGAGCGCGTCCATCGTGTCCAGCAGGCGGCCCAACTGTTCGTCGCAGAAGCTGACCAGCGCGGCGTATTCGAGCTGGAAGTGGCGGGCGGCGGCCTCATCCTCGGCGTTGCGGCCGTAGGTAATCCAGTCCGTCACCGTCCCGGTGTAGCCGTGCGCGTACAGGTCTTTGTAGGGCTGGTGCGAAAAGAATGGCTCGTGCGGGTCGAAGGTTTCGATTTGCAGGAACCAGTTGTCGGCATGGCGGTTGTCATTCAGGAACTGGATGCCCTGGGTGAACGTCTGCGCCTGCGGCTGGTCGTCGGGCGTCGGCATGTAATGGCGGTTGATGAACTCCTGCGTCCACATCCGGTCAGTCTGATTTTTCTCCATGCGGCGGGTGACGGGCGGAATTTCGAACGCCGGGCTGACGTGGGCTTTCCAGTTGTCGCCCTCCTGCCCCCGGTTGAATTCCCAACTGCCGTAGCGCGTGTGGTAGGTCGCGCCGCCATCCTCGAAGTAGTGCGAGTGGTCGGTAATTAGATGCGTATAGACGCCGTTCTGCTGCAACATTTCCGGTACAGAGTCGTCGAACGGCTCCAGCGGCCCCCAACTGCGATGCATGAAATTATAGCGACCGGTATGGAACTCGCGTCGGGCGGGCATACACGGCATACTGCCGATATAGCAGTTGTCGAAGGTCACCGTCCGCTTTGCCAGCCGCTCGAAGTTGGGCGCGTGCACCCAGTCACAGCCATACGGCGGCAGCATGTGACGGTTGAGCGAGTCGAACATCACCAAAACAGCTTTCATCAAGAAGTCGCCTTTTTTGCGGGCCACGCGCGCCGGCGCTGCATTGCGCGGCTGAATGTGTCTGTCGCGCTTCTATTATGCGGCATTCGAGCGTCAGAGGCCCACTCGTTGGGAGATGGAATCACCGTTTCAGGTTATTCGGTTGCAAGACGAGGCAGAGTGAACGCCGGTTAGCTGCCGGGGGATCACGGACGCAGAGCGACGAGACGGCGGCTCACAGCGCCCACAGCAGCTCGGCGGCTTCGGCGACGATGCCGGCAAACAGTTCCTGCATGATTTCGGGCGCGGCCTCGTAGGGGCCGCCGTAGCTGCCGTCACCCAGCACCGCGCGCAGCGAGCGGTCGTCGGCGTCGTCCAGGTTGACAGGCGTCTTGACGCCCTCCGGGTAGTCGCCTACGCGGTTAAAGCCGAAGTTTTCGCCCCAGTTGGCGTGGTCCAGGCGTAGGTTGTGCCGCGCCTCGACCGCCTTCACCGCGCTGCCGCACCACCAGTCGAACCAGACCAGCCGGAGCAGGCCCTCCATTTCCAGGTCGCGGACGCGCTGCGGCAGCCGGTTGCCGGTGTGGCCGTTGACCACCAGAAAGCGGCGGAAGCCCTGGTGCAGCAGGCTTTCGACCACTTCCAGGACGATGGCGTCGAAGGTCACCTGGCTCAGGCTGATGGTACCGGGGAAGTCGGCGAACCCGCCGCTGACGCCAAAACACAGCGGCGGCGCCACCGGCACGCCGGCCCGCTCGCCCACCGCCCAGGCAATCCGTTCCGATACCAGCACGTCGGTCATCAGGCTCAGGTAGGCGTGCTGCTCGGTCGCGCCGGTCACCAGAATCACCCGGTTGTCCTGCTGCAAGTAACGCTCGACGTCCATCCATGACAGGTCTTGGAAACGCATACAGAAGTTACACCTTCCGGCGGGCCAGGCAGGGCCGGTCTGTTACCGACTCTCAAGGTTATCCTACCAGACGAGCGGCCGGCAAAGCGCAAAGAAAACCCCCGGTCCTGTCCAGGGCCGGGGGCTGATTTTTGTCTGGAGATGATTTATTTGGCGGAACGAGGCTGACGCAGGCGGGCCGGGTTACGGTTCGCCTTCTTTGCTGGGAACAATCAGACCGGGGATAACGTAACGGCCGTTGGCGATCTCTTCTCGTATCTCTTCCGAGAGCTCGCCTTCCATTTCGAGCGCGGCCCGGTAATCGCGCAAGCTGAAGAAATAACCGGCTTCTGCCGCAAACCGAAGCAATGACTTCACATCTCGACGGACAGACGCCTGTAAGCGCCAACGAAGCGTCTGGTCCTCACGTACTTTGTCAAAAAACGCGAGTGCGGCTTCCCGTGCCATGCTTCCCCCCGGAACACGCAAATATGAAATTTGTATACAAACACTCTATCACAGGACCTGATTCCTGGATGAACCCAACTCGACAAAGTTAGAAGACTCTATCTTTCGACTGAGCAATGTTAGCGTAATGTGGGCTTACCCGCAGAGTTGGCCGGCGCTTCAATCTGGACTGGTTCCCCGTAGGCGCGAATGTCGAACGTCAGGGTGGTGGACATGTCGATGTCGTAGTCCGGGTTATTCGGCCCGCCAAATTCGAGGTACGGAATGTAGCTGCGTGACGCGCTTTCGGCCCGGTACAGCCGCCCATCTTCCGCGCCAACGTACAGGCGATAGGTCAGGCTGAACTCGCTTTGCAGCAGCAGCGCCGCGTTCTCCAGGTACGACGCCAGCCGGTCCCCGAAGCCGGCCTCGGCCTGCTGCGCCAGCGCGATCTCGACCGCCTTCATCTCGACGTCGAACACCCGCACGGGTACGCCTTCGATCTCGTCGTCGGCCAGCGCTTCCACGCCGCGAATCAGGTCAGCGTCGATGGTGAGCGTGGCCGGGGTCGGAAGCTGGGCAAGCTGTTCAGCGCTGAAGCGGCGCACGCTGTCGTCGCCAAGTGTGTCGAGCAGCGCATCCAGCGCCCACCAGCCAGTTTCAACGCCCAGTTGTTCGGCCAGCAAGTCGTCGAGCTGCACGTACAGCGTCTCGCCCACCCGGACGCGCTCCAGCGTCGTCGTTTGCGCGTCGTCCTCGGCTTCGAGCGGGACGACGGTCAGCGTGACGGCGTCGTGGTAGTCCGCGCCGCTCGCTTCGCCGGCGATGTCGTAACGCTGCCGCACGCCAAAGACCTCGCCCGACTCGTCGGTAATCTGTTGCGAGGTGTCCATCGTGACCGTGTAGGCGTAGCTGTCGGCCTCGGCCAGCAGCGCCAGCGCCTGCGCGATGACATCGCCGGCGTCGTCCTGGGCGGCGGTTTCGCCGCCTACCGTCAGGAGCAGCGCCAGGACCAACCCCAGGGCAAGCAGACGTGACAGGCTGTTTCCAATCATCGTTTTGTCCTCGCGGGTTGTTTAGTTATATCTCGCGTCACTTTACTGTAGATAAGGGCGACGAATCAACAAAATTCAGGTTAAGGCTTGTCTAGAATCGAAAGGGCGCGTCTGTATGGGCGCGCCCCTGATAACCCCCTCACCCCGGCGCTGCGCGCCACCCCTCTCCCACTTCGGGGAGAGTTTTCCCTGCACTGCGTGCACCAAGGGGGATGAAAACAGTTCGAGACGGTGTTTTTCTCCCCTCTCCCTGAGGGTGAGGGCCGTGAGCCAGACTTCTAGAGGACGATGTTGACCTTCGGCTCCTGGCCGCCGCGGCTGGGAATGTAGATCAGGCGCTTGGGCTGGTCGCCGTTCAAGATGCGCTTCGCGCCATTGCTCGCCAGCGCCACCTGCTTGGCCGTCTCTTCGTCCACGTCCGCCGGCACTTCCACGCGGTCAATCGGCTTGCCGTTGCGCATGACGACCAGCGTCACCGTGTCGCTGGCGGCCTTTTCGGCGTCGTAGGCCGGCCATGACTGCTGGTGCACGCTGTAGCCGCCGCCCAGGCGCGCCCACAGCTCCTCGCTGATGAACGGCGTGATCGGCGCCATCAGCAGCAGCATGGTGCGCAGCGTCGACTGCCAGACGTCCGCGCCGACCTGGCCTTCGCGCAGGGCGGCTTGCATGTCGTTGCGCAGCGTCATCAGGCCGGCGATGGCGGTGTTGAAGCTGAACTGCTCCATGCCGTCGGTGACGCGGGCGATAGCCTGGTGAGCGCTGCGTTCCAGGTTACGGTTGGCGGTGGCGTCACCCGCGCCGCTGACCTCGGCCTGCGCCAGCGCCCAGACGTCGTTGAGCCAGCGGACGACGCCGGTGATCTGCTCGCTGTTCCAGGGGCCGCCCTTGATCCAGTCGAAACCGAACATCAGGTAAGCGCGCACTGTATCCGCGCCGTACTTTTCGACCAGCTCATCCGGGTTGACGACGTTGCCCTTGCTCTTGGACATGCGCTGGATTTCCAGATGCTGCCTGAGCTGGTTGACGTTGCACGTGCCGCCAACGCGCGCGATAGTGACCTGCGCGTCGGCGTCGACTTCGACGGTCTTGATGCTGCCGCTCACCTCGCGCACTTGCAGGATGTTCTCGGTGCGGCGCACGATCTCGCCAACAACCATGCCGCTGTCCAGCACCGACTCGGCGGTCGGCGTGGCGTCACTGGTCAGCGACTCCAGCGCAATCGGGTCGATTTCCGACAGCGCCTCATCCTTGGGAATGGTGTCGACGACCGACGCGAACAGCTTGTTCGGGCCGTCCCAGCGGCCGGTCGCGCGGATGTAGTCGCCTTCACGCTCAGCACCTAGCACCTGCCCCTGGTTGCGCAGCTTCAGCATCGGCTCGTCGAACAGGCTCTCCGGGTCGCGGCCATGCGCCGCCATGATAGCCGACGCTTCCTCGAACATGCCCAGGTCGCGCATCGCCTTGGTGAAGAAACGCGCGTACAGCAGATGCATGGTGGCGTGTTCCGCGCCGCCGGTGTAGACGTCCACCGGCAGCCAGTAGGCCGCCTCTTCGGGGTCGAACGGGCCGCCGCTGTAGCGCGGGCTCAGGTAGCGATACCAGTACCACGACGAGCACATGAAGGTGTCCATCGTGTCGGTTTCGCGCCGCGCGGGCGTGCCGTCGGGCGCGGTCGTGTTCAGGAAGCTCTCGGTGTAGGTCAGCGGGCTGCGGCCGCTGGGCAGGAATTCGACGTCTTCCGGCAGCGTCACCGGCAGATCGTCGTCCGGCACCGGCTCCATCGTCCCATCCTGCTTGTAGATCATCGGGATGGGTGCGCCCCAGTAACGCTGGCGGCTGATGAGCCAGTCGCGCAGGCGGTAGTTGACCGACTCCTTGCCGATGCCCTTCACTTCCAGCCAGGTGATGACGGCGTCGATGGCCGGGTTCTTGCGCCCCTTCTGGCCGTTGGAGGGCGTGCCGTCGAACTCGGCGCTGTTGACCATGACACCCGCGCCCGAATACGCCTCGACCAGCGGCGTATCGTCCGCGCCTTCCGGCCGGATGACCGGGCGAATGGGCAGGTCGAATCTGACGGCGAAGGCGAAGTCGCGCTCGTCGTGGGCGGGCACGGCCATGATCGCGCCGCTGCCATAGCTAATCATGACGTAGTCGGCGATCCAGATGGGGATGCGCTCGCCGTTGACC
>Ga0351971_1240_pt1 | contig 9846 bp, 10 predicted proteins | sample BONcelFGM3001F11_FD_206746 | JGI IMG/M metagenome (GOLD analysis project Ga0351971, IMG submission 206746) | Enriched cells from coal bed in the Powder River Basin, Montana, United States - BONCAT cells FGM rep2 HSBNCT.FGM.300.1.F11 ...
CCTGGACGAGATGGAAGAGATATGGCAGGAGTCAAAGAAAAAGGGAAACCCTCCATCTTAAAACCCATTTCGAAACATAGTGAAGAAAAGGAATTTAATAGAGTATGCAAAAGTTTACCTTTAATACACTCAAATATTTTCAAAGAATATATAAGATCGAATTTGCTATGAGTTAATCAATGGAGGATGTATGTCAAAAAAAAGTTTCATTGTTGAATGCGAAAAACTCATTGGAAAATCACACAAAAACTATCCCATGTTTTTTAGCGATGTTGACAAACCTAAAGATAAACAGAAGGTTAGTGGAATTTATGCGCTTGAAGCTATCTTTGATGGAGCAATACCAGAAATATTAACAGCAGAATTTGAATGGTATGAGAATGATAAAAGATCCGTGCTCGAAACCGGTAAATATCGAAAAAATATCAATGGCATAAAATCACAAGGATCTTTTGCAATAGAATGCATGTTTTATCGAGAATATTCAATGCATTACAATTATCGAAGCGAAGAACGCGGCTATAGATGGATAAATGGGATCTATATTAACAAAGAAATTTTTGACAACAATCCACCTGATAACATATATCTCGTATTAAAATGGAATAATAACAGCCAAACCAAACTTCGCCAACATCGTTATATCGAGCTCTAAAAATGCCCATTCCTTTCATATCCCGGTTCCTTATATATCCCGGACTTACCCCTTCTTAAGCGAAAGGCCATCCTCGATGTATATTCCAATTCGAAAGCGTAACATCTTGGAAACTGACCACTAACCACTGACGACCGACCACTGATCACTCCATCCCGTCCAGGGTGTCTTCCACGAAGTCCTTCACCGCTTCCCGGATCTCTTCTGCGCCGTAAATGCTGAGAACCACCTGGGAAAACGCCTCTCCCGCCTTCTTCAGCCCTTCCACCGCCTGAAGAACGAGGTCAATGCCTGCCCCGTCAAACAGCAAAGCCTGGCTGAAGCTCTCTTCCAGGAGGGCCCTTCCCTCGTCCAGCTTCTCCTCCTGGTATGTTTTCAACTGCAGGACGCTGTTCCTGTAAGTGTCCAGGCTCATCCTCCCCCCCATCACCCGGGATGCCAGATCCCCCAGGGTATCGGTGCTGGCGGCAAGGGGGTTGCGGGCGGCGTCGGCCTGGATCATCTTTGCCAGGTCGATGTAATCGGCCTCTGCCTTCTGGGCCAGGCGCTGGCCGTTGAATATGTGGGCGGCGTCGCCGTCGTCGGCAAACAGGGACATCTCTTCCAGGCTCACGTCCAGCATGAATTCAATGCTCTTTATTATGGCAAAAATCATGCCCGAATATTCTTCGTCCCCGTCGGGGATTGACTTCAGGCCCGAGACAATCTCCTGAAATGCCTCTCCCAGCAGGCGGGAGGAATCCTCCAGGGACAGCCTGAACTGCTCCGGGCTGATGACACCGGAGGTTACGGCCCCGGACAGCCTGAACAGGCCGCCCACCAGGTCGCCGGGCCGGGGGATGGAAAAGCCGCCCTTATCCTCAGGCGGGGCTGCCTGGGCCGCCTCCCCTTCTCCTGCCGCCCCCGCTTCCTTTTCAAGTTTCTTCAAAGTGCTCCTGTCCGGCCTGAGCGGGGATGAACCGGCACCCGGCTCCAATGCCTGGACGTACTGGGAGCTGGTGTCCAGAAGGCAAGCGTTGCATGACGTGCAAAAAAGTGTGCCCAGCGGGTTGGAAGCGCTGCAGTAGCGGCATGTCCAATTGTGCGGCATACGTATCACCCTGTTTCTGAAAATTTCAGCACTGCGGGGGCAGGCAAAATGGCGGATCCCGGCGATTGCACACTTGCGGCCAAGGGCGGGGGAAACCCGGCAGCGCCTGACAATAGATTTTCATTCCAGGAGGACAATTCCCTCCTGGCCCTTCTTCCCGGCATCACTTCAGCTTTTCCACCTCCTGAAAAATGTCCACTATCTCCAGGGCCGGGTCAGAGTCGATCAGGTTGATAATCTTCTGCAGCAGCCTGTCTGCGGGCAGGCCGTCGTCCGCTGCAAAGGCGATGCCCATCTCGGCCCGCTGGCAGAGGTTTTTGGCCCCCACCTCGGCCACCGACACCCGGAACCTGTTCCATATGCGATCCTTCAGGCTCCTGATTATCCGCCGCTTTTCCTTCAGTGTGCCCGGCTCGTCCAGCAGATGAATGTCAACCCAGCATTTGCAAATATACACGTCGCCACCGAATAAAAATATTTCAACGGCTCCCGGCGGGAGCATGATCATGTTATTTCATTCGGGGCCTTGTGTCAATTGGGAACCGGCCCGGGGAGCCTTGCGAAATATCTCTCAATGAAGGATTTCGACGATTGAAAACATATATTCATGCAATGGGTAAAGCCTGCAGGCACCTCACGGGAGAGGGCCTGTTTTAAATGTTCCTTGCGCCGGGGGCGCAGCATAAGGATATGGGAGGTTGAAACGATGAGCGCAAAGGATTTTCTCGTTGCCTCCGACTTTGACGGCGTGATGTGGGACAGCGTGGACGAGTGTTTCCACGTGGGCAAGGCCGTCTTTGGGGAGATGGAGGGCAAGATAGACGCCGGGGAAGAAGTCCTGATGCGGGGCTTCAGGCAGGGGCGCTTCCTGGCCCGCACGGGGGATGATTTTTACATCCTCCTGAACTTCCTGCGGGAAGATCCCCATTTCGACTTTGGCAAACTTTCTTACGGGGATTTCGTGGAGGCCAGGGCAAAGCTCCGCCCCCAGGCCAAGGTCTTCGTGGATGGCTTCTACCGGGAAAGAAAACGGATGCGGGACGAAGAGCCGGAAAGGTGGAAGACCATGCACCGGTTCTATCCCGGTGTGATGGAGCAGCTTGCCGGCATCCAGGCTAAATTCCTGGATTTCGTCATCTGCACCACCAAGGACGAGAAGAGCGTCAGCGTCCTCCTGGAATCGGCCGGCCTGAAGATTGACGTTTACGGCAGGGAGCTTTCCACCCACAAGCCTGACCAGATGGCAGTATTGATGAAAAAATACGGCATACCCCACCAAAGGATTATTTTCATCGACGACATGATGGAAAACCTGATAACTGTGCGGGGAGAAGGCGTTAACGTGGCCATGGCATCCTGGGGATACAACACTCCCGGCGAGGTGGAAAGAGCCCGGGGAATGGGGATTCCCATCCTGGGGATGCAGGACATTGCCGGACAGCTTGAATCCATTGCCCTGGCCCAGGCGGGCACGGCGGGGGCCGGGGGCTGACGGCAGGCCCCAAAGCCCGAAAGCGGGAAACTGATGCAGGATCGGCGCAGGAAACACCAGAAACAGGTACGGGTTTCATAATCCGCCTTAAAATTTGAAAGGGGAAACAAGATTGATTTTAAAGGACAAGAAGATCCTGGTAACCGGCGTGGTTACCAGGCAAAGCATAGCATACCACATTTCCAGGAAGATCCAGGAGATGGGGGGCGAAATCATCCTCACCGGCGGGCCGGGACGAACCTGCCGCCTGACCGAGAGGACAGCCCAGACCCTGTCCCCCGAGCCGCCCGTTATTCAAATGGACGTTACGGATCAGGCGCAGATTCAGGATGCAAGAAAATTTGTGGAAGGCCGATGGGGAAAGATGGACGGCCTGCTCCACTCGGTGGCATACGCATCCCAGAGCTGCCTGAGCGGCGATTTTGCCGACGTGCCCTGGGAGGACGTCAGCAACGCCTTCCAGATCAGCTCATACTCCCTGGCAGGGCTGGCCTCGGTTTTTGCGCCGATGATGAAAGGGGGCAGCATTGTCGCCCTGGATTTTGACGCTTCAAAGGTGTGGGCCAACTACAACTGGATGGGCGTATGCAAGGCCGGCCTGGAAGCCATCAGCCGGTACCTGGCCAGGGACATGGGCATCCGCTACAAGATCCGGGTCAACTGCATCGCCTCGGGCCCCCTTCAAACGGTGGCTGCAAAGGCGATTCCCGCATTCAGGATGTTTGAGACTCTCTGGAACTCCCGCTCGGTGCTGCCGTGGGACGTGGCAAACGACGGGGCTGAAGTGGCAAATATGGCGACGTTTCTATTCTCCGACCTCTCCCGCAAGGTTACCGGCTGCACTCTCCACGTGGACGGCGGATTCCACATGATGGGAAGCCCCCTGGTGGATACCCTGGGCGGCATCGAGAGGGAGAACGAAGAGGAAGAGAACCTGGCGGAATAGCAGGAAGGACAGGCGGGGCAAGCCCCTGGCCCCTCAGCGGGAAGATGCCTCGATTTTCATTGGCTTTACCTGGCAGCGCACCCCGTAACGCTCCTCCAGCCGGGCGGCAAAGTCCCTGGTTTGGGCTGCCTGGGCAGGGGTTTCCCATGGGAAGCCCGTCTTGAACACGAACCGGGCCTTCCCCCCCATGCCAGAATTCTTCAGCAGGCGGGCCGCCTCCCCTATCACGTCCAGGACGTATCCCTTCTTCAGCCGGGCCAGCCCTGATGCATAGCCTGCCCCCGGCTCCAGGATAATCTCTTGCGTGAAGGGCTCCAGGACGCCTGCCAGGCCCTCTTCCAGGATATCGCTGCAGCGGCTCCTGTATATGAGGGGAATCCGCACCCCCCTGCGCTTGCAAATCCGGGAAAGGTCAAACATCCGCCTGGGCTTGCAGGTGAAGCACCGGTCTATCACCACGATGCGGGGAGATGGGGAGCGGAGCCGGGAGAAGCACTGCTCCCGGTACCTGTAATACCTCTCATAAATACCCTGGGCCGACATGAAACGCCACGTGGAGCCAAAAGGGCTGGAGTCGAAAGGCGAGAAGAAGGGCATCCCCCGGGACGTCTCCATGGGCAGATCGTCATATACCCCGCATGGAACCTGGTGAAAGGGGGGGAAAGGCAGCCGCTCCATCTCTTCGTCGGTCAGGCATTTGCCCCCGTCAACCCTTACCAGAACGCCATTTCGAACGGCGGAAACCCCGGGGACGTCAACGTTACCCGCAGCTCCTTTTTTGAGGGCATTTAAAAGAAGCAGCAGGGGCTTTTCAGGGTCCCCTTCAATCACGTAATCAACTCCCGGGATCATCTCTCCCCCATCATCCATGCAGAAAGACTGGGCAAGGCACGCAACGCCCAGGCGGGGATGCTCCCTCTTGAGGGCCGGGGCAATCCCATCCGGCGAGGCGATCCAGCTGCCCCCCTCAACAAATACGAGGCCGCTCCGGCCTGCCTTTATTAGCAGCCCTTCCAACGACGACCGGGGATCCCCCGTGTCGAAGACCTCTGCATCAAAGCCGCCGGTGCCGGCAACGGCGGCCAGGTGCCAGGGATAGCAGGATGGCAGAGTCCTTCCCCCATCCCCCTTTACCGGCACCGTCACAAAAAGAACTTTCAACTCTTCTCCTCAAATGCAACGGAATTTTGCCCTTCTCGATTGTCAAGAAAGGTGATTCTGCAGTATAATAGGTTAGGCGGAAATTTTTTTTCTTCCTGCCCGACAATATATTTACTCTTCCCGTAAACCCATCATGGTTGACGTTGAAATGAGCATTAGCTTTTCCAGGAGGTGCGGGTTATGAAAAAAGGGCCTTCAGCCCTTGTCCTGGCGGTTTTCCTGCTCGTTACCCTTTCCCATGCGTGGGCTGTTGCCACGGTGGGAGCCACCATTGTCAGCATCGATCACAATTACAGGACCATGGTGGTTCGCCTGCAGAGCGGCACCGAGAAGAAAACCATTCTCGCCCCCAACGCCCAGGCATACATCATGAGCCAGTCGGTGGAGCTGCAGAGCTTTCAGCCGGGCCAGTACGTGGTGCTTAAAATCAGCAGCCCCATCAACGAAGACCCATGGCAGGTGGAGGTGGTGATGGACACCCATTCCTCCAAGCAGTACTCCTCCTACCGCACCATATCCCCCCTCAGCACCAAGATAAAGGCAGGAGGCTTTGCCACGTCCGCCGGGCCATCCACGGCCAACGTCCCGCCCCTGACGGCCTATTACCCCAACACCGTTTACAACCCGTGGGGCAACACTTACACCATGCCCACCGGATCGGGCTTCGGGCCGGGAGCGGGCACCCTGAAAGCCAACCCTGCGCCTTTTTACAGCCCGGCAATCGGAGCCGTGATGTCCGGCAGCACCGGGAGCAGCCCGGGAACCAGCCCCGGCAACTCCAGCTTTGCCCAGGGCCCCCTCACGCCCCAGGACGGCGGGGGAAATGGAAGCATCGTCCCCAACAACCTGAACATCACCCCCGACAAGGCAGACTGGGTAGGCAAGCCCACAGAGCCCACCGCCAAAATGAAGCTGGTGGAATTCCAGGGCAAAATCACCGGGCACGAGCCCGACAGGTTTGCCATCCTGGTCCAGGACTTCAACACTTCCACCGTTTATACTGTCATAGTCATACAAAACAGGACAAAAATCTTCGACTATACCAGCAACGAGGTCGTCAGCCAGGATCAGCTGACCTTTGGCCGTGTAGTCAGAATAATGGGCGCAGGGGACGCCAACAACATCGTCAGGGCCAGCAGCATAAGGGTTCAAAGATGAGCGACATCAACCCCCTGACCGGCACAAAGAGAAAAGCCCCATCCAGGAGCCTCGCCGCACCCGGAAAGAAGGGCAAAGGCGCACCAGGCGCGCCTTTTTTGCTTTTGCAGAAGAAGGAGGGGGCAAAGAAAGGCCGGCCCAGGAAGAAAAACGCAGCCCCCGGCAGCCTGAGCTTTGAGATGGAAAGCACCCGGGCCTCCCTGAACGACCTGGCGACGATGGTGGAAAGGGAAATCGCCCACTTCATCGCCACTTACCACCCCGCTACCCCTGCCGAGAGGATCTACCAGTCGGAATACGAAAGGCGGCTGGGGCAGATTGCATGGTATTACCGGCGGATGGCGTCGGAGCTGTCGGGGCAGGATCTGAAGAGCCTGGAGGATTGCCTGGAGTCGGTAAAAGCCTGCCGGGCGTCAATGGATTGCCTGAGCGTGCTGGTGGCAGAAGAGAAAGAGCCCCAGGAGCGCCTGGATCAAATTAAGAAAGCGGCCCTGGGCCTTTGCAACGGCACTGCGGCCCCCGGCCGGCTGATGGAAGCCATCGGCACGGCCCGTGCATACGTGGGGGAGATAGACCAATGCAACCGGGCAGCCTTTGAAGGGCTCCCCCCGGGAAATCAGAAGAATGGTGTGCTGGCCTCCCTTTTCAGGAGGATGTCGGGCATCGTCAGCAGCTACCATCTGCACCTGGACATGCTGGAAAAATTCTGCGGGGACAAGAACGCCGTGGAAATGGTGGAGGGCCTAATCGGCCTGAAGAAGGCCGAGTCGGAGATGGCCACCCTCCTGGGCGATCAGCCCTGATCAGCTTCCTTCCTTGTAAACGATGTCCACCGCCAGGGCGGCGGCCAGCAGCAGGGCCGACATCTCCTTCTTGCCCGCCACTTCGTCGGCCAGGGACACCATGTAGTTGTCCGCTGTGGTAAAAAGCTCCTTACCCAGGCCGGCCCACTTTTTTGTAACGCTTCCCAGCTCGGCCCCGGCGTTGTTGATGAACTTGAAATCCCATCCCTTCCAGTCGCCCTTTACCTCGGCTATCTGGTTTCCCTGGGCGTCGTGAACCCAGAATCCCCCTCCCAGGCTGAAAAACTTCCCCTTGAAAAACCCCAGGAGCTGCCCGGTGCCGTCATACACCTCCACCCTGGCAACGAAAAGGGCCACGGGCTTGTGAATGGAGAAAAGGGGCGGGCTCCCTTCCTTCTCGTATATGTTAACGGTGGTAGGCAGCATGTTCTTGTTTAGCAGAAGGCGCAAATACTTGGCCCATACGGGAGGCTCCTCCCTGGCTATGCCAATCTGGGTGTCGTCGGTGGGGTCCAGAATGTCGTAAGTGTCAGTCAGCTTGAGCATGGCCACATGCTCCCGGATGAAGTAGAGCTTTTTGTCCAGCATGATAATTCTCCCTTTCCAAAAATTTCTTGAAGGGCATGTTCCTCTTTTCTTAAAAGGGTCTGAAAACCCCTTGTATTTGCAAAAAAATTCAAAATCTACATACAGATGGCCGCGCCGGCGTTGCAGAAGCTCAAAGGTAAAAGGCAGGCAGGCATTGAATCATGCACCTGTATTTTGCCGCTTGAGTGCCCCGCATGGGGTGAATAAACACAGATATATGGCGACATTGTGAACCAAAGAGAGATTATTACAGAAAGAAGGTCAGTTTCATGAGAACAGCATTTCTACTCATAGGGGCGATAGTCATCATCGGCCTGTTGTCTTCACCGGCATATTCCCAGGGACGGGCCCCCGGCAACCTGCTGCTGACGGGAAAGAACGTGATAGACGAATACAGCAACAACCACGTGGCCGTAGCCGCCTTTGACGGCAAGGTTTTCGTCGCCTGGACGGGAGTGAACGACCTGCACAACGTGAACATTGCCTACTCGGACGACGGATACACGTTCCCCAAGAAAAACGTCATCACCCTCAACGAGAGCAGCGGGGCCGCCCCCTGCCTGACCGTTTACGGCGGGGAGCTTTGTCTTTTATGGAGCGACGGGGGCACGGGAAAGATTCACGTGATGTTTTCACCCCACACCACCAGCCAGCGGAGATACACCCTGGAGAGGGACGAAACCCGCAGCACCATATCGGGATTTCCCCACAAAGAATTTCTTGCCATATGCTGGAAAGGGGAAGACAGCGCCTCCCGCCCCAACGTGCTGCTGTCCAGCGACGGGATCAATTTTGACACGTCCAGGAAGAAGGTCCTGGAGAGCGACTCCAGCCGTTATCACCCGGCGGGAGCATCCTTTGCCGGCAAGATGGTGCTGGCCTTCGTGGGGGTTGACCAGGAGCAGAGGATCAACGTCAGACATTCCTCCAACGACGGCAATTCGTGGCAGAACGCCCCCATCATGGACATCTTCAGCAAGTCGGGCCCCAGCCTGCTGGTTCACGGCGACAGGCTTATAATGGCATACGCCGGCACCGACGGAAAGATCAACATCGTTCACTCCGCTGACGGAATCAGCTTCTCAAACAAGACCACGTTCTTCACCGAGGAGACCCAGCACAGCCCCACCCTTACGACGTTCCAGGACAAGGTTTACATGTGCTGGCTGGGAATTGACAACAGGATCAATATTGCAAAGGTTGAGGGATTCTGATTCGGTGGCCTGGTCGGTGGTCGGTGTTCAGTGGTTAGTTCTCAAGGAGTTACGGTTTCGATTGAGTGGATACCTCGATGAAAAAGTATCGCCAACCACAAGATAAGTCCGGGATATAAAAGGATTGCCCACTTCTTAAGTGGGGTGGTTAGTGGTTCGTGTTCAGTTCTCTAAGCGTAACGCTTTCGAATTGGAATATCCCTCGAGGCAAGCCTTCCGCCCACCACAAAGCTAAGTCCGGAGCATTTTGGGCACTTTTTAAGTGCCTACATCGACGAACACGTTACGCCTGCCTCAAAGTAAGTCCGGCGCATGAAAAGATCCCCTTTTTTAAAAGGGGTAAGAGGTACTCCAGCACATTTGCAGGTTGAAGCCGCCGGTGGGGCCGTCCAGGTCCAGGATTTCCCCGGCAATCCGGAGATTGGGGAAAAGCCTGGAAGTCATGGTGCGGGGGCACACTTCCTGAAGGCAGACGCCTCCCCGGGTAACCATGGCTGTGTTGAAGCCCATGGTGCCGGCAATTTCAATTTGGATGTTTTTAACAAAGGCGGCTGCATGCCGCTTTTCTTTCTTGGAGAGGCTTCCAGCGGGTCTTTGGCCGACCTTTGACAGGCTCCAAATGATGGCCCGGGCCCGGGCGGGCACGGGCAGAAGGGGGACGTTTCTGAGCAGGGTTCCGGGATGATGGAGGGATGCCCTGTGCAGCTCATCTTCGACAGATTCGAGGGATCTGCCGGGC
>Ga0351971_1241_pt1 | contig 9842 bp, 5 predicted proteins | sample BONcelFGM3001F11_FD_206746 | JGI IMG/M metagenome (GOLD analysis project Ga0351971, IMG submission 206746) | Enriched cells from coal bed in the Powder River Basin, Montana, United States - BONCAT cells FGM rep2 HSBNCT.FGM.300.1.F11 ...
TGCGTTTTCTGGCGATATTTCTTACCTGACAATAGAATCCGTTGGCGACACCATCATTAATGGTAAAGCGTGTAAAGTGCTTGAAAACAATGGTGGATTATTTTGTTTATTCCACAATGAGAGGGATTTTGTTTACTTTGAGGATAGTGTTGCCTATTTTTATGTGCCCCAGATCGGCAGCTTTCAGGTGCTCTTTGATATGCGTGCACAAAAGGACAGTTCATGGATTAATATTTTCATGATTCAGGAGTTGACGAAACTCGATACGGTTCAAATAGTTGTGGATTCTGTCAGCTACGTTACGATCAATTCAAACAATCTGAAAAAGCTGCATGTCACTTATAAATCGCTCAATTCGGGCTATGAATTTTTACAATATCAGGGCGAAATCGTTGAGCACCTTGGCGATGTTTATTATTTATTTCATCTTTACAGCTTATCAGGTATTATGTGTGACGGCAATTATTCAGGCGGATTAAGATGTTATGAAGATAATGAATTTGGATTTTATTCATCCGGAATTGCCGATTCATGTAATTACACGTTTACCTGGACAGGAATAGAAAACAATAACTCAAAGCCTGACATTATGGTTTATCCTAACCCTGCATCAGACTGGATTGAAATTGGAAGCACATCGAATAAAAAATACACCTTAGTCTTCTCTGACTTAACAGGCAAAATCATAAACAATTATGAACTTGTTGGTTCAATGAGAATAGATATGACTGATTTGCAAAGAGGGGTTTATTTCCTGAAAATCACACGTGAGGATAGTTTATATGAGATAAGGAAGATAATTAAGCACTAGCGAAGGTGTGTAAATACGAAAGAGGATCATCATTAATTCCTCAAACGATGATTTGCACTATTTTGGGGACTATTCTTTCATGAAGAAATAGATTAAAAATGATATGCATAAGGTATGCATAATCTATACCTTTACTGCATGAAGACGAACTTTCGTGGTTGTCAGATAGAAATGCAATTTTTAACTATTGGATTATTTTGATTTTGAAAATCAGGGATATAGTATGCAAATGGACCAACATTTTTCAACTGAATTGCGTGTTGAGTTTTGCGTTTTCATATTTGTAATAACAGTAAGCTAACATTTTGAAACGGTCATGAGTAGAATATTCTCTTTAATAATACTTTGGTTTTTAGGTGTGCTTTCCTCTTTTTCGTTTGGACAAACCATTCGTGAAGAAAAGTTTTTGATTGTTCTTGATGTTCAGGAGTATTATACAAACAGAAAGATGTCAGAAATGGATGCGAAAAATTTTATTGATTCCATAAATTTTGTAATCAACAAAATGCGATCACCTAATGTGTTATACATTAAAAGCATTCATAAGGTATTGAATCTATCATTTTCCTCTCCTTTTGTATATGTTACTCATGATACATCTTCAATGCGATTCGATAAAAGGTTGCATATCATTAATGATAATATCTTTTCAAAGGATGATCCCAATACCTTTAATTTATTTGAAATCAACGACTTTCTTAAAAAAAATAATGCTAAAGAAATTATAATCGTAGGTTTGTTGGCTGAACAATGTGTTTACAAATCATTCATTGGTGGTATGAAGCTGGGCTATGAAATGTTTGTGATTAAGGAGGCTATACTTGGGAAATCAGAAAGAAGTAAAGAAAAAGCCATTGAAAAAATGAAAAAAGAGGGGGTTAAAATAATAGAAATGAATGCTTTAAGTTATGAATAAATAAGTTATTCTCATTTTATGTCAGTAGGTTTTTGCAACTGAACATTACAATAATGTAGTTTTAATCATTCATTTAGGTTGTTGAATACATTTCCCGAACAAAAAGAATTATATCTTTGTTATAAGCTAACGTACTAAAACTAAAACTCTGAAATCATGAAAAGAACTCTACTTTACACCTTTATCATCATGCTCTTCGGCATGGGCCTAAAAGCACAGATTAACCTGGTAGGTATGGGCAACAATTATCCAAATGGTAATCTTGATATCGTTAAATGGCAAGCACTTGACCCTCAGTCAGTAACCACTTTTACTACTATGCTTGAAGGCTATTATTTTGCCACATCAGCCTTCGACTCTTACAACAGCAACTATTATATTACTGGGATTTCCGGAGATAATACTGGATTGTATTCGTTTAATACGGTTACAAACGAAGAGAATCTGGGAGCTGCATCATTGTATTCAAATATTTCTGAGTTTGATATGAGTACCGGAAAAATGTACAACCTCAAAATGGAGACTGACGATTACATAAGCGTCTATGCCTACGATATCAACACCAATCAGGACAGCCTATTAGGGATTATTTATGAGCCAGGTGTAAATGGAATTATTGTGGATGCAATCGGTTTTGATTCAAATAATGGCATTTTGTATTACGTGGGTTTTACGAATGATCCTGCCTTATGTCTGTATGCAATACCTGTGAGAGAAAATCAGTTCTCATTCACGAAAACGATTCTTAATACCACTGAGCCTTACAACAACATCACGAGTGTCAACTTCGACAATGTAAATGATAAAATTTATGCCCGTAATGCAACTTTTGACACAACATACACATATATTGGCAGTTATGTTGTTGAAATTGATAAAACAACCGGAGATATTATTAACAGGGGTGAATTGGTTGAGTTTCCTTATTTCGTAGGAGGTTCTTCTTCTTTTGATCAAAATACAGGAACTTTTTTGCTTGTCGGGATCGACACTGCGAATATTGCTAAAATGATTGCTTTCAATACGTATGACAATACCTATGTTGCGGGCTTTGTTCCCGGAAATGTATCTGAAATAGTTTGCGACAATACCGTATTTGTAAAAAACAATTATATCCTTACAGGAGTAAGACAAGAGCCAGCCTTTACTTTCAATCTGTATCCAAACCCTGTTTCTGAAACTTTAACAATTGATTACTCAACTAACGAAAAAGTTACGGTTCAAATCATCTCCACCAATGGAAAACACGTTATTGTTCAGGACTTTACAGCTGGAAATAAGATTGAACTCAACCTCTCATCGCTTGCTCCCGGAGCATATATGGTGAACCTGCTATCCGGAGGTAAAGCAGCATCTGAAAAGATTTTGGTGAAGTAAAAACCAAATTCCACTTCTCAAAAAGTTGATTTGTTGCACCGAAAGTATTTGGCAGTTGAATTGTTGATGCTTACGTGTTTATAAGCCAGTTCATTGTTTATAGTTTAATGTTCAATGCCTACACATTTTGAATAATACACTTTGAATCTAGAAGTCTTTGCAAATCAACCACTTAGCCTCCTAAACTTCGGGGCTATGCCTAAAGCCCAGACTCATTTTCCCGAAATCTTAATTACCTTGTAGGTCTGCTGATGTATCCCGGATGAAAAGCGCAGAAAGTAAACTCCGTCGGGCAGCAATTCAGTGGGAATGGTGGCCCCCGATGCCTGTCTGAAGCTGGCTTCAATCAATTGTCGTCCGCATTGGTCAAGCAATACAATCTTCACCGCTTCGTATGTTTCCCAGAAATCAAGATGAAGCGATTCGCCGAAAGGATTTGGAAATGTCCTTACAAGTGAGAAAGTGTTTTCATCTTCACCTAAGGTGTTCACAATGATTTTGTTAGAGCTTGCATAAGGAAAACTGCTGGTATGTGCCTGACACTCCTCCGATAAGGTCATGCGTACCCAATAGCGTAAAATACCTTTTGGAGGAAATGGGTCAATGACTTGCTGCACATTTGCCGAAAAATCCATCAGCATATGTGTATCTTGGCCATTGACTGATCTGTAAAGCTCAACGCGTGAGATGCAATCATGAACGGGTTTGTTCCAGGAAAGGTTGACTGAACCATCCTCATTTTTTTGTCCAGTAAGTTGCGTAGAAGCATAAATAGCTGTTTCACTTGTTATCGCACCACATAAATCCCTGGAGATGAGTTTGTAATAATAAACGTTGGCATCAGTGCCTGAATTTTCATCCACCCAGATTGACTGACTGAAATCGAGTTGACCCACCAACTCATAGCCTGTTTCCTTTTGGGTTGACCTCAAAATGTCTACCTGTATTACATGTGGTTCCAACACATCGGGAAAAACAATGATGTTCTTGCCCGAAACCTCGTCGTAGGTAACGAAGCTCGCCTGAAGCGAAAAAACGGGAGGACCGTCGGGTGCAAAGAAATATTTATCTGATTCGCAGCCTCCGTCAACAATGCCGGTTACATGAAAGAACTCTCCCCATTGAACGGCATATTGTTTATACCAATAACCAAAATCCCATACGGCATGTAAGAAAATACTATCTATGCTCACCATCACTGAATCACAGTTGTAGAACTCATAGACAGGGTGAATATCAGGTCCGCTCCATAGTGGTTGCTTATCGGGCACAACCACATTGAGTTGTTTTGTGCAGCCATTGTAAGTTGTGATGACATAATAAAAACCATCTTTTTCTACTTTATTTTGTCTGGTTGTCTCGCCTGTGTCCCACAGATATGAGTCGAATTCTTCGCTTGTCCTCAGATTGGTAAAGGTGCAGTAGTGTATTGGATTGATGGTGATTTCGGCATTTTTAGTGACGCAGGTTTTATAGTAACCGGGATTAAATCCATGACTCACAGTGAATGTATTTGAACCTGGCAGTAATAAACTTCCATCTGTTTCGGCATAAACAGTAGAAGCATAATCGTGATATTTGTTTCCAAACTTGCCTTGATGTTTTACCTGACTTAGGTGATCGAGGATGATAAGACCGATATCGCTTTGCGGGTCAGGGAGTCCTTCTGACATCATATTGGCGGATATGGCATAGTCACCGTCTGATTTTTGCAAAATAGAAACGCCCTGATCGTTCATTAACTCACTGCCAAAAGTCTTTTGCCAAACCATGTTGCCCTGAGCATCAACAGCCACCACCCATACGTCGCTGCTTTGCGCAGTTGTGGTTGTGCCAACAAATGTATAACCACCGAAGTTATTAATGGTCAATGATTTGGCCATATCATCAAACGGCCCTCCGTAGGTTTGTTGCCATTGAAGGTTGCCGATATTGTCTATTTTAACCAGCCAGGCGTCCTGATCGTCGGTGTTTTTTCCGGACGAACCATCCGGTGAATCTGTGGAACCGGCGATGATATAACCGCCATCCGCTGTTTGGAGCACCTGATTGGCCCTGTCATTGCCGCTTCCTCCATAGGTTTGCTCCCATTCCAATGCTCCGTCGATACCGGTTTTTACCAGCCAGACATCCTCTTGTCCGTAATGGTTGCCAATGTCGCCATCGGAGGAGGAGGTATATCCCGCGAGGAGGAGGCCGCCATCAGCAGTTTCAATCAGGTCGTTGGCAGCTTCGTCGTTGCTGCCGCCATAGCACTTTTGCCATACGAGGTCGGAGGGATTGGTCTTGAACAGCCAAAAATCACTGCCGCCATGATTGCCCGAAACATCCCCAATGAATGATTTGGTATAACCAGCAACATATACTCCCCCGCCCGAATATTCGATCAGGGCATTGCCCGCGTCATCTGCTTCACCACCATACCGCTTTGCCCAGGAATATTCATGTTCCAAATTAAAACGAACAATCATTGCATCCAGGGGGCTTTTGTCAGCTAATGCTGCTTTTGGCTGCCATGGTTGCCACAAAACGTTGGTTGATCCTGTCATTAAATAACCGCCCGACCAGGTTTTGATAAAGTCATTACAAACTTGATGACCACTGTAGTCAAACTGACTGAAATGATAAAATCCGATACCGTCTTGTCCGGTCAAACCAAATGGCAGCAAGGCGGCCATCAGCATTGCTAAAAGATAGTGCCTGTATTTCATGGCTTTTATTCTTTCCAAAGGGTTCATAACTTCATGACTTTATACGCTTGGTAACTCAATCCTGCATACACCCGTACTATGTAAATCCCTGATGGCAACTGTGCTGTATTGATCGCCAATTTATTATACTTGCTTTCCAAAAGCATGACCAATGTTCCTTGCCGGTTCCAAAGCTCCAGTCGGTCGATTTGTTTATTCGGGTCGATCTCAACGATCAGGTTGTCTAAAAAGGGATTCGGATGGGCAATAAGGTTTAAATACCCTTGATGCTCATTGGCACCTGAAGGATAAACCGTTAAATAACCGTATGAGTCAAGCTCGGTGGCCCAAGCTGTCAGTTCGTGAAAATCCATGCGCGAAGGCGCGGTGGCTGTTGCGGCGGTCACATCGCGGTATTCCAGCAAAGGCAGGCCGTCGAGGTAGTGACAGTGGGTTGAGATGAGGTCGCCTGGCCCGGTCACGGCTAGATTCAGCGTGTCGTTGTCTACATGGTCATACAGATACGGTACAAGCCGGCAGCCCTCGCGTTGCAGCGTATCGTTCCAGTAGGTTTCAGCCACATGGATGTAGGTTCTGCCATTGTATGTTGAAATGATTGTGTCAGGATGAATTCTGTACAACATGCGGCTAAGCCCTCTGTTTATTTGTTCATCAGGCACGTAGAGGTTATACTTTAACGTGTCGCGATAGGGGAAGAAATGAATGTTGCCATCGGTGGGTTCATCCCATAAAGCACCTTGAACGACATAGCTGATAACAGTGTCGTTTTTAATTTTTTCTTTAATTTCAAATTGCCGGTTGGTAGCCTGAGTGATTTTGAAACGGCCATCCATACCTTCCTCTTTGGTGCCTGTTTTGGTTTGAAAAACTTCACCTACTTCCATGCCGTCAGCAATTTTGTGAATGAAAGGAATAGGTTTATTTGCAGCAATGGTGGGGTCGCTCAACTTACCTACCTTGGCTGTGTTGAGAAACAAGGAGTCTGTCAGAATGCCCCAGCGTAAGCTGAGCCTCAACCTGCTACCATCAGACGCAACAAAAGTTTTTATTTTGTCTTGTGAACCATAAAGTAGCATATTTTGGATATCTTTAACATACACCGTTTTTGTCCCATTGGTGTCGCTGATCCAAGAATAGCCCGCAGTTGCAGCAGGATAAAAATAATTGTTGTTCCAGGGATTGTCTTCGTCCTCCATCTTTAGGAGGTACTTCTGATTTTCCATTTTTAGGAGGGTTGTTCCGAAATTCCATGCCTGATTCATCAGGTACCTGTTGTCGGGCAAAGGTTTCAGGTAAGTGTTGAGATGAATCGTTACATCGCTTCCTACTGCTTCTTTTTCTTTCACCCAGAGGGTTTGCAGCTGTGTTTCTCCTTCAGTTTGAACAGTATATGTCAGGGTATCGTCTTCTTTGATGATGGGCCAAAACTCGTTGGAATAGGAATTTGCCATCCAGTTGCCGGCTGACCCATATTGGTTGCGCCAAGCCAACAAATCACCATATATATTATATCGCTCGTTAAATCCCAATTCCTGCGTGTATGTTTCAATTCTGAAAGGAACTCCGGGAATAATTACAAAATTACGAAAAACCACCGGATTCGTGCCTGACAAGTCGTTCCATGGCTCATAAATAAGAGAATCGTTTCTTAAGATGTTGTAGGGAATACAATTGGTATATTTTGTCAGAAGTCCGGTGGCGGGTTGATTGCCAACTTTCAAAATGTGATAACGAGGGTGATATTGAACTAAATCGAAAAAGTATTCATTTGGGAAACCATCATACAGCGAATGATGAGAAAAGTCAAAACTGAAGTGTTTGATTGAGGCACTGATGGGTTGGCGTTGAGGCGTACCATTATATGGTGGAAAATATACCGAGTAACCAACATTAAGGGCGGTATAATCCACGCTGCTATCAGAGATCGTTTTTTCGGTGATCAGGAATTCATCAAAATAATATTCTTGCCAGGAGGAGTTGTAAGGAAATGGATCAAAGGATACATAGAGTTCGTAATGAAACTTATCATTGACGTCATTATTCAGGATGAAGTCTTTTTTGTTTGGCAAATAAATTCCGAGCCGCTTGTTGTCGATGCCGGTCAGCTGATAATATTCCCCCTCTTGCAGGAAATCGGGAAAGCGGCTGATGCCCCAGTTTTGACTGATCTGAAGGGTATCACCTGTCGAAAGCAGGATGGTTTTTAATGAATCATTGATACCGAATAAGTTTATAGCATTCACATCCAATACGGTGGCCGTGATTTGTCTGCCTGGATTAAAAATCCAGCTTTGCCCCGGAGCAGCCGAAGGATAGAGGTTGTAGGTGGCCGTATCGCTGAAAACTGCCAGGCCATCGACATAGGTTTGATACTTTTTCTGTAGAAAGGTAGGTTGGTTGGTAAGCGCTACATAATCGCTTACTATCCGTGTCATGGTGTTAAGTATGAATATGGTGTCGTTGCCTACGGTTTGGGTTGCAACTACCCGCATGCCGTAATCGGGCACAGGAAGTCCGTTTTGGCTGTGGGTATAATTCAAGGTGTCTGTAGTGCTGAATGCTTTCCAGGATTGAGCTTGAATTGCTGAAAATAAACTCAGTAGGATGGCAATGAGGGTGGTAAGTTGCTTCATAACTTAACGCATTTGGTTTGTTTCTGGCAAAGTTAATTGATTAGAACAACGAAAAGGCAGTTTAACAGAAAAAAAAACGCTTTTCAGTGGTTTTTAATAAGGAATAAAAGTGAAGGGATGACCTGCCGAAGCATGCATGCATCTTTCTGCTTGAAAGTGCGGCCTGACAAATAAAGAAGATTAATTCTCAGGCAAATCCGATTGTTTTTCGATTTAAGACTGAAATCAGTGTTGGACTTTTTGGTTTACAAGGCTTATCATAGCCTCTTCCAGCAGGGGCGCATTGCCTTTCACCTTCCAACGGCTGCTGTAGTTCACTGATATTGAAAGATTCAGATCAGGAAAGTAAGCTGTTTGTGTCCCCCAGAATCCTGTATGGGTGTAAGCATCCAAACCGCCAATCTGCGTTTTCCAGATGCCCATGCGGTAATCCATTGAAGGTGTTTCGGCATATGAAACCGGCTCAATCATCTGTTCAAGTGTGCTGCGGCTTTTGAAAATTTCGTTGTTGAAAAGTGCCATCAAAAAATGGCTGAGGTCAGCGGTTGTCGAAAGTAGTCCACCACCGCCGAAATAGTCGAGCGAAGGATGAAAAAGATAGGTGTCTTCACCTTGATAGTACTGATGGATGCGCTTGCCACTGAAATCACCGTCAGGAGCTTCCATTGCAGTAGATTTTATTGCAAGCATTTCGAAATCAATCAGTTGTACGATCGCATCACCCATTGATAATCCGGTTATTTTTTCAAGAATCTCGCCCAGCAGCACATATCCTGTGTCGGAATAACTGAAACGCTCGCCCGGTTTGCCCACTGGCTTGCTGTATTCAACAAGCGCTTCGATCTGCCTTTGTCGTGTCCATTTATAGCCTGACCTCAGTATAGCAACATCATAAGCAGCGGTATGGGAATGGTCGGCCATGCCTGAGTTATGCTGGAGCAAATGCCTGATGGTGATACTTTCAGGATCATAACCACCTTTTCGGAGCAGGTTTTGGTGATCATCGCAAAGGTAGTTCGCGATGGGGTCATCCAGCCTAAGTTTGCCTTCTTCCCAAAGCCGGAGGATGGCTACTGCCACAAACGTCTTGGTAACACTGGCAATACGGAAGGTTTGATCAGAATTCAGCAAGGTTTTTGTCTGAACATCATTGGAACCTGCCGACCATTGTGTGCCCGGAGAGCCATAATGTTCGATCCCCATCAAGATTCCTGGAATATTTTCATCAAGCTGTGCCTGAAGCAGTTGTTGAACAGCTGTGCTATCAGGTTGAATGTTTTGTCCATAGGCCTTAGCCTGAAAAAGAAACGTAATCAGCAAAATACCTGTTATTAAACTTCTGAAGTACTTCATTTGATATATTTTTCAGCGAAATTAATGAATTAGGTTTTTGA
>Ga0351971_1248_pt1 | contig 9664 bp, 13 predicted proteins | sample BONcelFGM3001F11_FD_206746 | JGI IMG/M metagenome (GOLD analysis project Ga0351971, IMG submission 206746) | Enriched cells from coal bed in the Powder River Basin, Montana, United States - BONCAT cells FGM rep2 HSBNCT.FGM.300.1.F11 ...
TCATTTGCCGCGCTGGCGGAGCGCCCGGTGATCTGTGACTGCGACGTGGACGCGGCAGATCTGCATCTGGTTTTAGATCCTACGATCCGCGAGCGCCATGAATTCGAAAGCGGTCATGAAGCGGTCATTCGCCAGGACGACTGCACCGGTTGCGGCATCTGCCAGGATCTGTGCCGTTTCGGCGCGATTTCCAATACTGTGGATATGTTTTCCATCGATCCGGTTTCCTGCGAAGGCTGCGGCGTTTGCGTGTGGTTTTGCCCGGAGGGTGCCATTGATTTCCCCCAGCGGCGCTGCGGTCAATGGTTCGTGTCGGATACCCGCTACGGTCCGATGGTGCATGCGCACCTGGGTATTGCCGCTGAAAATTCCGGCAAGCTGGTTTCCACCGTGCGACGGGAAGCCAAACACCTGGCCGAGGAAGAAAACCATAAAATGATTATTGTTGACGGCCCGCCAGGGCTGGGCTGCCCGGTCATCGCATCTCTGACTGGCGCTTCGCAGGTTCTGATCGTCACGGAACCCACGGTATCCGGCGAACACGATCTGGAAAGGGTGTTGTCCCTGACGCGTCACTTTCAAATCCCTACGGCCATTTGCGTCAACAAGTGGGACATCAACGAAGAAATGACGCGGCAAATCGAGGATAAAGCGCGGCTCGGCGGCGCAAGCGTTGCCGGGCGAATTCGCTACGACGGTGCTGTCACCCGGGCACAAATGCAAAAGAAAGCGGTTGTTGAAATCGACGCGCCCTGCGCCGACGATATTCAACAACTTTGGAAAAATCTTAATCTTCAGGAAGTGTGAATAGTAAAATGGAAGAGTTGATCAATCTAAACAAATTCTATCTCACGGCGCGAAAGCACGCCAACGATCCTCATCATATGGGATCACTCGACCCATTCAATGGCCATGCGAAAGTCACCGGTCCCTGCGGCGATACGATGGAATTCTGGGTCAATGTTCAAAACGGGAAAATTGCCAACATCTCATTTATCACCGACGGATGTGGACCATCGATAGCCAGCGGATCGATGACCACCTGCCTGGCCGAAGGTAAAACCCCGGAAGACGCCAAGTCCATCGTGCAACAAGATGTTCTCGACGCGCTGGAGGGCCTGCCCGAGGGCCATCAACACTGTGCGCTTCTAGCAGCCAAAACGCTGGCCGCCGCTTGCGACGATTATTTTGCAAAACAAAAATAAGGGAGGATAAAGAAGTGGAAAGTAAAAAAACATGTGATTCGTGCGGAGATTCAAGCTGCTCCGCCAAAAATCAACAGCAAAACGAAAGCAAAGAGGAATATGCGGACCGCCGCCGTCTGGAGGCCAGGCTTTGCCGCATTGGGCATAAAATTGTGGTGCTCTCCGGCAAGGGCGGCGTGGGTAAAAGCACGGTCGCGGTGAATCTGGCCACGGCCCTGGCGCTCTCCGGCCTGCGCGTGGGCCTGCTGGATGTCGATATTCACGGGCCGAGCGTTCCCACCATGCTGGGGCTGGAAAATGAAACCCTCAAGGGCACTGAAGGAGAACTCCAGCCGGTGGAATTTGGCGGGCTGAAAGTGATGTCCATCGGTTTTCTGCTGCAAAACCCCGATCATGCCGTGATCTGGCGCGGCCCGATGAAGATGGGCGTCATCAAACAGTTTTTGACGGATGTAAACTGGGGCGATCTCGATTATCTGATTGTGGACGCCCCTCCGGGCACCGGCGACGAACCCCTGTCACTATGCCAGTTGATTTCGCCGCTTACCGGTGCGGTGATTGTCACAACACCGCAGCGCGTAGCGGCCATCGATGTTCGCAAATCCATCAGTTTCTGTCATCAAGTCAATGTGCCGGTGCTGGGCGTGGTCGAAAATATGAGCGGCTTTGTCTGCCCCAAATGCGGCGAACTCACGCAGATTCTTCCCGAAGGCGGCGGAAAAAAGATTGCCTCGGACATGAACGTGCCTTTCCTGGGCGCAATTCCGCTGGACCCGGCCGTTGCCCAATCCGGCGATAGTGGCAAAGTGTTCATTTATCACTCGTCTGAAACACCGACGGGGAAGATCATGCAGGATATCATTGATCAGATTACCGATCCGGATAAAACGAATAAACTGAATTCATAAGGAGAAAACACCATGAAAATCGCAATACCGTTAGCGGAAGGAAAGTTGACCATGCATTTTGGCCATTGTGCAAGCTTCGCCATTGTCGAAGTGGATGACAAATCAAAGAAAATATTAAACCGTGAAGACATCGCCGCGCCGCCGCATGAACCGGGGCTTTTGCCGCCGTGGCTGGCCCAGCGCGGAGCGAATATGATCATCGCGGGCGGCATGGGCCAGCGCGCCCAGGAACTTTTTGCCCGTGAGGGCATCCAGGTGGTGGTCGGCGCACCCGTTGAGGCGCCGGAAAAACTGATTGCGGACTTTTTCACGGGCACGCTGCAAACCGGTGCGAATGTCTGCGACCACTGACAACAGAGGTTGTCATATAAAAAACAACCGGCAATCGGTTCGAATTTGACGGACCGGATAAATAATGTATAATCCGGACGCCGGTTGACACATCGTTCGTTCTTAATCACGATCGCAACCTTTTCTTAAAAGGAGTATCGATACCATGGCAAAAATATCCTTGAAAGCAGTGGACAAAGTCGAGATTCTGACGTTGCAGGACAACTACATCGAGATGACGGCCATGGATAATAACGCGATCATCACAAGAGCCGCGCCGCTCAAAGATGGAGAAATTCGCGCTTCCATATTGGCCGAACACGGGTTTTCCGCACTGGTCAAGACCACAGCCGAAGGCAAGACGCACACGCTGCTTTTCGACTTCGGCTTTTCCGAAGACGGAGCGGCGCAAAACGCCGAAACATTGGGCGTCAATATGAATGAGGTTGAGGCGGCCGCCCTGTCCCACGGCCACAGCGACCACACAGGCGGCATGGAAAAACTTGTGGCTATGACCGGCAAACGCGATATTCCTTTCGCCGTCCACCCGTCCGCCTTCAAGACTATGCGCTACCTGAAGTTTGGAGAAGAATTTAAAATCAACTTCCCGAAGCTGACGAGGGACATGGTCAAACAGGCAGGGCTCGCCGCTCTAGAGACGGAAGAGCCTTACGCTCTTCTGGACAACACCATCTTGTTTCTCGCAGAAATTCCCCGATCCACGGATTTTGAAAAGGGCTTTCCCATCGCCCATTATCAGAAAGAGGGGAAGGAAGCCTGGGATGCCATCGAGGACGATACCTGCATCGTCATGCATCTGAAAGGCAAGGGACTAATCATTCTATCCGGCTGCGCGCATGCCGGTATCGTTAACTCGGTGCGCCATGCCATTGACGTCACCGGCATTGATCAGGTACACGTGGTGATGGGCGGTTTTCACTTGTCCGGACCTTTATTTGAACCGATCATTGAACGCACCACGCAGGAACTGCAGAAATTTCATCCGGCTTACGTCATCCCGACACACTGCACGGGCCGTAAAGCCATCATGGCTATGGAGAAACAAATGCCGGATCAGTTTATTTTGAACATGGCGGGAACGAAGCTTACGTTTACTTAAGGTACAAGGACAAAGGAGAAAGGAGAAAGGAAAATTCATGAGCAAGAAAGCATTTCAGGATTACTATCCGGATCACTTCAGTCATTGCTACGGCTGCGGCCGACTCAACAGGGACGGCATGCAAATCAAAAGTTACTGGGACGGGGAAGAAGCCGTTTGCGTTCACATCCCGAAAGCATTTCACACGGGTGGCGCTCCCGGGAACGTCTACGGCGGTCTGATCGCTTCCCTTATCGATTGCCACTCCATGGGCACGGCCGCCGCGGCCAAATGCCGGTCGGAAAACCGGGAACTGGGCTCTGAACCGGCGCTGCGTTTCGTGACCGCGTCGCTCCATGTGAACTATCTCGCGCCGACACCGATGGACGGACCTCTGGAAGTCCGCAGCAAAGTCAAGGAAATCAAGGGACGCAAAGTGATCGTGGAATCGCGGCTCATCGCGGGAGGAAAAGTCTGCGCAACAGGCGAAGTCGTCGCCGTCCAGATTCCCGAGCATCTGACACCGGTTGATGAAAAAAAATAGCATCTTGAAAAATGACGTTGCGCTGATTTGCGGTAAGGGAGTTTTGAATTTTGAATCATCATATTAACAGTTTTTATTTCAGCGCCACAGGCGCCACCAGGACAATCGTGACCGGCATAGCCGATAAACTTGCCGAATACTCGAGCGGAAAAACAGCTCAACATATTGATTTCACATTGCCGGACGTCAGAAAAGAACCGGCGTCTTTCACCGGGCAAGATATTGTTGTTGTCGGATTACCTGTTTATGCCGGCAGACTTCCCAATGTATTATTGGAATATCTAAATACCATTAGAGGCAATGGCGCCCTGGCAGTCGCCGTGGTGGTTTATGGAAATAGACATTATGACGACGCATTAATAGAATTAAAAGATATTCTGGGATTAAAAGGTTTGAAGGTTATTGCCGCCGGTGCATTTATCGGCGAGCACTCCTTTTCCCGAATTCTGGGCCACAACAGACCTGATGCACAGGATATGTCACTCGTCACGGAGTTTGCGCGGCAGATTTATCGAAAGATGACAGCACAAAATACACTGGAAACTATATCCGTGCCGGGAAAACAGCCGTACCAGGCTTATTATCGGCCAAAAGATAAAGACGGCAACCCGGTTGCCATACACAAGGTGATCCCCAAAACCAGCATCGACTGCATTCACTGCGGCCTCTGCGTCAGTCTTTGTCCCCTGGCGTCCATTGACGCCGATGACGAATCCAGAATAACGGGCATTTGCATCAAATGCTGCGCCTGCCTCAAAAACTGTCCGGTTGAGGCAAAATATTTCGATGATGCCAATTATTTATGGCATAAACAGGAATTGGAAAACGCTTTCACTTCGCCGCGCCGGGAACCGGAATTGTTTCTCTAAAAATAAGTTTTCAACACATTGATGCAGATCAATGCAATCGCCGCCGCAGGCTGTCATGTTGCGACAAAAAGGAGCAACTTCCATGAGCGAACGATTAAAAAACTTTCCCATTTCTTTTTCAGGCATAAGGAGAACTCTATGAGCAAAAGGAAAATCATTATAATCGGCGGTTCGGCCTCCGGTCCCAAAGCGGCGGCAAAGGCCCGGCGGATCGACAACGACGCCGAGGTCGTCATTTTGCAAAAAGACGCTGATCTTTCAATGGCGTCGTGCGGTTATCCGTATTACGTCGGTGGCTGCTTCGACGATCGCAACATGCTCCTCAGTACACCCACGGGCGTTGTGCGAAGTCCGATGTTTTATCTCAACGCCAAGGACATTGACGCCAAAGTGAATACGGAAGTAACGGCTATCGACACGAAGAACCGCGCCGTCTCGTTTAAAAATATTACGACGGGGGAAACCGGTAAACTGGCCTATGACAAGCTCATCATTGCCACCGGCTCCGTACCGCGCATACCGCCTGTTCCCGGCGCGGATCTCGACGGCATTACCACGCTGCAGTCCATGAAAGACGCTGATTTTCTGCGCAACGTCAGCGACGAAGGCAAAATTAAAAAAGCCGTCGTCATCGGCGGAGGCCTTATCGGCATCGAAACGTGCGAAGCCCTGCAGCTGGCGGGCATTGAAATCACCGTCATCGAACTTCTGCCGCAGCTGCTCACCTTCCTGGACATGGAACTCGCGAAACTCGTGGAAAATCATGTCAAGAGTAAAGGGGCCAACGTCATCACGGACAACGGCATTGCCGCCTTTTTGGGTGAAAATGGAAAGCTCACGGCCGTGAAACTGCAAAACGGCACGGAACTGCCGTGCGAACTGGCAGTGGTGGCGATCGGCGTGCGCCCCAACGTCACACTGGCCCAGCGCGCCGGCTTGAAAATCGGCGAGCTGGGCGGCATCGACGTCAATGAATACATGCAGACCTCCGATCCCGACATCTATGCCGTCGGTGATTGCGTCGAAACCGTCAACAGGATCACGGGCAAGAAGGTGTTGGCGCCTTATGGCGATCTGGCCAACTTGCAGGGACGCGTGGCGGGCGAAAACGCCGCTTCGACGAACTGCGTAACTTTTCCCGGAACCATTCAAACCGGTATCTGCAAGGTCTTTGATTACGCAGCGGGTTCCACAGGACTCTCGGAAACGGCGGCTAAACGGCTCGGACTTTCGGACATTGTCACGGTCATCAACGCCAGCCCCGACAAACCGGGATTTATGGCAGGCAAGCTCTTGATCACCAAGCTCATCGCCGATTCCAAAACCGGCCGCGTGCTGGGTGCACAATGCATCGGACCGGGCAACGTCAGTAAACAAATCGCGCAGTGGGCCATGGCCATTCAGGGGAAATTGACCGTTGAGGACATCATCAATGCGGACCTCCCTTATGCGCCACCATTTTCTTTGGCAATCGATCACTTCATTGCCACGGCTCACATCATGCAGAACAAGATGAAAGACAGGATGAAGGGTATCAGCTGCAAGGAAGTTCATGAGAAAGTACTGGCCGGAGAGAAACCTTTCCTGATCGACACGCGCGGGCCGGAAGAGTTTGAAGAAATGCGTCTGGGCATCGGCGAGACATTGATTCCTCTGGGCGCGCTGCGCAAACGCCTTAAGGAACTGCCCGATAATAAAGACAGGGAGATTATCTGCTACTGCAAAATCTCCTTGCGCGGCTACGAGGCGGCACTGGCGCTCGAAGGCAACGGATGGAAAAATGTCAAGGTGATGGAAGGCGGCATCATGGCCTGGCCGTATCCAAGAGAGAAATAAATCTTTGTGAAAGGAGGTCATAACGTATGGCTGAAGAAATCAAGGCCGGCTGTGCCCGACCCACGGGCGGACCGGTCGGAGAAAAACCGAATGCGAAACAGGAACCCCCGCAAGAACCAATGATCAAGGAGGTGAAAAGTATGGTCACTGTCGGCAGGAAAGCGCCGGATTTCACGTCGCCTGCATATCAAAAAGGCAAATTTGTCAATGTTCAGTTATCCGAGTATCTAGGGAAATGGGTCATTTTGTGCTTCTATCCAGGCGATTTTACGTTTGTTTGAGCTACCGAAATCTCGGCGGTCGCCGAGAAATATCCCGAATTTCAAAAACTGGGCGTCGAAGTTTTATCCATGAGCGTGGACAGCGTTTTTGTCCACAAAATGTGGGACGATCATGAACTGTCCAAAATGGTCAAAGGCGGCGTTCCTTTTCCCATGCTTTCCGACGGCGGCGGCAAGGTGGGCAGCATCTTCGGGGTCTATCTCGAAGACGCCGGCGTGGAAGCCCGCGGCAGATTCATCATTGATCCCGAAGGCGTCATTCAAGGCTTTGAAGTCCTCACCCCGCCGGTGGGACGCAATGTTATGGAAAGCATCCGGCAGATTCAGGCCTTCCAGCACGTCCGTAAGACCAAGGGCGCCGAGGCCACACCGTCCGGCTGGAAGCCCGGCAAACCGACGCTCAAACCCGGCCCCGATCTGGTGGGCAAGGTCTGGGAAGTCTGGAAAACAAGTTCAGCGTTTGACGATTAACCTTCCTCATAAACAAACGGCGGGCGGAGCTCTTGCGCCGTCCGCCGGCCAGCGCTAACTATTATCAGGAGGAACCTATGGGACGAACAAAGATTATTGTTATTGCGCTCCTGCTTTTTGTTCTGTCGGCCTGTGCCGGGACAGATGTTAAGAACACATCTGACGCGCCCGGTCGAACCGCCGCTGATTTCACCCTGCCTGATCAGGATGGCAAATTGTGGACCCTCAGCGACACGCTTAAGGATTATCGCGCCGTGGTGCTCGCCTTTTACCCGAAAGACGATACGAAGGAGTGAATTCGCCAATTTGTTGAGTTTCAACAAAACATAGAAAAATACGAATCACGTAAAATTAAAATCATCGGCCTGTCGAGGGATTCAGCTGAATCCCACCGCAACTTTATTGCAAAGCACGGGCTTAGCAGTATGACGCTGCTGGTTGACGAAAAGGGTAAAATCGCCAAAATTTACGACGCGGATCACCGGCTTTTGCCCCTGTCACGAAGGGTCTACCTGATCATCGACAAACAAATGAATATTATCTACCGAAAAGATATGGGGTTTGCGCTGCTGCCGAATCAGACGCCAACATTATTGGGCGAAATAGACAGCAAAATACAGTAGCTGAACCTGCGGCCCTATCGACCTGAAGAAAAAAAGGATTTGATCATCTTGAACCATTTGCCTGAGAAACGGACCGTTCCCCCATCGATTGCGGCGTTTCAGCCCGCAGGGAGAGGTTCGTCCAGCAGGTCGGCAAAAGGTTCATCGGAGCCGGCACACCGCGAGGCGATTCCCGTGGCCTTTTTTGCCGGGCGTTTACCGTCCGTCTCGTTTTTTTTCGCATTAGGGCACATGGTGTTCCTCCAGCCTTTAACACCTTTGATTCTACACGATAAGACTTCGTACTTCCAGCAGGATTTGATCATATGGTCGGACTTCTTTGACCTATTCAGAGTGCGGGCCGCACGTATAATTAAAGTGGCGCTTTTACAAAAAGAAGTGATATACTTTTATAAAGTAAAGGCTCAGGATGTCGAGCTTCAGGTATCAGATAAACGGACATAAATTAAGGAGGAAGTAACATGAAAAAAAGTATTTTATCCGGACTCCTTCCGCTTCTCTTCGCGATTCTCTTGATACCCGCCATCGTACAGGCTCGGGATATCGCGCCGATCGTCTCCACCGAATGGCTTTCGGCCAACCTGAAAAATCCCAGGCTGATTGTTCTGGATGTCCGCCGCGTTGAAGATTACCGCGAAGGCCACATCCCCGGAGCACTGAGCGCTTTCTATGGCTCCTGGGCCTACATGAAAGACGGCTTGTTTGCTTCATTGCCGGAGAAAGATGACCTTGACGATACGATCGGCTATATGGGCATCGGTTTTGACGAATGGGTCGTGGTTATCGGCTGTGTGGATACGCCGCGTTTGAGTTATCAAAGCGCCCGCGTTGCCTGCACGCTGCAGTATGCCGGCATCGAAAACGTCGCGTTGCTCGACGGCGGCATCAATAAGTGGATTGCCGAAAAAAAGCCTTTCTCCAAAAAGATTGAACGGCGCAAAGCCAAACATTTCCGCGGCAAATACACAGGCGAAGTATTTGCCGACAAGAACTATATCAAGGAACGTTTGAGTAAACTGATCATCCTGGATGTCCGCGAACGCGAATTCTTTACCGGCGAAAAAAAGATGGATTGCGTTCCCAAAGCGGGACACATCCCCGGTGCGTTTAACATGCCGACCTCCTGTGCTTTCAATAACGACAAAACTTTCAAGACCAAAGAGGAGCTGACTGCTATCGTCGAAGCGGCCGCAGGCAAAAACCGCTCCGCGGCAATTGTCACTTACTGCGATATGGGGCAATGCTGCCCGATATGGTCATATCTAATGAAGCAGGTCCTGGGTTATGCGAATGTCAAACTTTATGTCGGCTCCATGCAGGAATGGACACAGACCCCCGACGCGCCGGTCACGACAAACGATAAAAAGCCCAAGGCGGACAAATAATTTTTTCAGGACTGTTGATGAGCCCGGCAAGAGAGACATGAATCAAGAGGATTTCAGCTTTAAACGCCAGAGCATCTTTTGCTCTGTCCGGACAAATAAAATGACGGAAAAGG
>Ga0351971_1250_pt1 | contig 9648 bp, 5 predicted proteins | sample BONcelFGM3001F11_FD_206746 | JGI IMG/M metagenome (GOLD analysis project Ga0351971, IMG submission 206746) | Enriched cells from coal bed in the Powder River Basin, Montana, United States - BONCAT cells FGM rep2 HSBNCT.FGM.300.1.F11 ...
CCCGGTTCGTCAAACAAAAATATCCAAACAAATATAAATTTTGATATATGAAATACTTGCTATACTTTTAGCCCGCACAAATCAAAATCTTAACTATGAGAAAAACAATTTTATCCTTGATCTTTAGTGCTTTAGCACTTGTAACTATGGCTGGTGGTATCGTTCACAACACCAATCAGAGCGCTTCTTTCATCCGAATGCCCGCTCGTGATGCGTCTCTTGGCCTCGATGCTACCTACTTCAACCCTGCCGGGATGAGCTACCTCAAAGACGGTTTTCACATCAGTGTGAGCAACCAGTACATCACTCAAACCAGAAACATCAAAACGACTTATCCTGGTCTCAACAGATCTGAATTTGAAGGAAAAGTAGTCGCTCCTTTGTTTCCATCAGCTTATGCAATTTACAAAAAAGGAAAATTTGCTGCTTCTTTAGCTTTTAACCCTATCGGCGGCGGAGGCGGTGCCCTTTTCGAAGATGGTCTTCCTTCGTTTGAAATGGTTGTTGCCGGACTTCCTCCATCACTTAATGCAGCTGGTATTCCAACTACTCAATACAGTTATGAAACTGAGTTTGAAGGAAAATCAATCTATTACGGCATTCAGGCAGCTGCAAGTTACAAAATCAACGACATGATTTCTGTTGCTTTAGGCCTTCGCTATGTGAGCATGAGCAACAGCTATGTAGGTTACCTGAAAAACATTCAGATCAACCCAACATTCCCTGGTGCAGGTTTCACAGGCACTATGGTTAGCGCTCCTACCTTCTTTACAACATTGTCAGGCTACCTGGGAACAGTGAGCGGTCAGCTTGGAGCTACAGGTTCTGCTTTGCAGCCCATCATTGATGGTGGCGGCGGACAGGTGCCTTTGTCAAGTGGAACTCTTGCCGGTCTAACAGCAACACAAGTTGCTACGTTGCAGGGAACAATCGCTGCTCTCGGTGGTGACCCAACTAATATGAGCATCGCTCAGGCTCAGGGTTTCTTTGCTGGCGCTTCGGCACAATATGCCGGTCAGGCAGCTGCTATGACAGCCAACGCAAATGCCACAAGTGATAAAGAAGTTGATGCTACACAAAGTGGCTCTGGTATCGTTCCAATCATTGGAGTGAACTTGAATTTCGAGCGTCTTAACATCGGAATCAAATACGAGCACAAAGCAAGTGTAAAAGTGAAAAACAGTACCAAAGTTGACGACGTAGGGATGTTCCCTGATGGCGCTGAAGTACCAAGCGATATGCCAGCTATGCTTTCAGTAGGAGCTGCTTTCGATGCAACCAAGAAGTTGAAAGTAAGTGGTGGTTTCCATATGTACTTTGATAAAGGTGCTGAATATGGCAAGATGATCAATGGTGAATACGTAACCAACGATAAGGTTATGGATAAAAACTATATGGAATATGCAATTGGTTTGGAATATGCTCTCAACGAAAAATGGCTTGTTAGCGCAGGTTACCTCGCTACACGCACCGGCGTTATGGATATTTATCAAACTGACCTCAGTCACAGCTTAAACACCAACAGTATTGGCGGTGGACTACAGTATATGATTACTGAAAAAATAGGTGTCAACCTTGGCGTGATGAACACCAGCTACAAAGAAGGTTCACGTGAATTTGCTGCTGTTGCTCCTCGTCCTGCTTACACAGAAACTTACAACCGTAAAGCCTTTACAATGGCTTTAGGTCTCGATCTAAGCTTCTAATACGAATCACATACAATAATAAAGGCCGGATGTAATAGTCCGGCCTTTTTTGTTTGATCAAATTCAATAAATCAAAAACGCATCACTTCAACTCAAAACCAACAAAACTAAATTTTTCGAGCTGTGGAAGAAAGGTGGTAGCATTCAACTTCCCTGATCCAGGTCTGAGAGTTGTTTTTGTCTTTAATTCATTATCAATAAATTGAACAGTGTAAAGATGTTTTCCGTTCAGATTTTCGCGGATAATACGAATCAGTTGATGCATCTCTTCTGCACCCATCTCATCCACATTGATCTTAAGGTGAACTGCCCTTCCTGATTGCTCTAAAACCCTGTCGAGCAACTGCACATCAAGAACCTTAAGCTCCAGTTTTTCCTTATCGCGGAACGAAGGCTGCGGACTGGCATGCATCAGAATGAATGTCCCAGGCTCCATCAAGTGTTTGACTTTGAGATAGGTTTCGCTGAAAATTGTAAGTTCAATCGATGAGTTGTGGTCCTCTATTTTAAATCTCCCATAGCTGTTGCCTTGCTGACTCATCAGATGTTCTGCCGATGTCACCTGGCCGGCAAAGCTCAGTTTGTGGCCATTTAACTCGTGAATGGAGTTATGGATATATTGAATGCTTGCATTGGTAAAGAAGCGAATAGGAATCTTGTAGCTATCCATAGGATGTGCACTGATATAGAAACCAATGGAATCCAACTCTTCCTGCAATTCTTTCATCTTCGACCAGCGGTCGCATTGTGGGAAATTCGGTTCGGCAATCTCCACCTCCGAAGCCTCACCAAAGAGATTGATTTGTGTAGAGTTTTTTGCTTCCTGTGCCTGAGCAGCATACCTAAGCAGCTTCTCGAGAAAGGTTTGGTTATCGTTGTTTTCCTTGAAGAAAAATTGTGCGCGGTGAATACCTTCAAAAGAGTCGAAAGCGCCTGCCGTGGCGAGTGCTTCGATATTTCGCTTGTTGATGCTCCTCAGGTTACTTCTTGTAAGAAATTCAAAAACACTTTTATAGGGTCCGTTGGCAATACGCTCTTCAAGAATAGCATTGGCCGCCGCCTCACCCATGTTCTTAATTGCACCAAGACCAAAGCGAACTTCGCCCTTTTCATTTACAGTAAACTTGTACTCCGATTCATTCACATCAGGACCTAAAACATTTACATTCATTCGTTTACATTCTTCCATGAAGAAAGTAACCTGTTTGATATCACCTATATTGTTGCTTAAAACAGCCGCCATATACTCTGCCGGATAGTTGGCTTTAAGGTAAGCAGTTTGGAAAGCGATGAAGGCGTAGCAGGTGGAATGCGATTTGTTGAAAGCGTAGTTGGCAAAGGCAAGCCAGTCGTTCCATATCTTTTTCAGGACATCTTCGGGATGCCCGTTGGAAGCTCCGCCTTCAAGGAAGGCAGAATGAAGTTTTTCCAGCACTGCAAGGTCTTTCTTCCCCATCCCTTTACGCAGTGAGTCAGCCTGACCACGGGTGAAATTGGACAGTTTCTGTGAGAGAAGCATCACCTGTTCCTGATAAACGGTGATACCATAGGTCTCTTCAAGAATTCCCTTCATTGCATCAAGGTCGTAGGCAACCTGTTCTTGACCGTTTTTACGTTTGATGTAATTCGGGATGTAAGCCATCGGACCCGGACGGTACAAGGCATTCATGGCGATAAGGTCGTTGAATCCTGAAGGTTTTAAGTCGCGGAGATGCTTTTGCATTCCAGCACTTTCATATTGGAACACTCCAACCGTTTCGCCACCCTGAAACAACACAAAGGTTTTATGATCATCGAGAGGTATGGCATCAGGATCGATGACGATATTATGGCGTTGCTTGATAATTTCGATGGTATCGCGGATGAGCGAGAGGGTCTTGAGCCCGAGGAAGTCCACTTTTAGCAGTCCGGCAGATTCAGCAACAGAGTTGTCAAACTGAGTAGCCCAAAGGCTCGATTCCTTACTTATGGTTACCGGGACGAGTTCGCGCAGGTCGGTAGGTGTGATAACGATACCACAGGCGTGGATGCCGGTATTGCGCACGAGTCCTTCAATAGCGAGGGTGTTTTTGAGTATTGCACCTTCGTTACCAGCTTCACCGACACGTTTTTTAAGTGATTCTCCGGCTTCGATTTGTTCAGGACGGTATTTTGATGAAAGTTTCTCGGGCGCCAGACTGAAAAAGTCGCCAAGCTTCACATTACCGGTCGAAGCAGCAAGCTTATTGACTATGGCAAGATCGGTGTCGAGTGCTCGACCGATATCACGGATAGCCGATTTTGTTCCCAGCGTTCCATACGTAATGATCTGAGCTACTTTGTTTTGACCGTATTTATTGGTCACATATTCAATTACCTTAGCCCTGCCTTCATCATCAAAGTCAATATCAATATCAGGCATAGAGATACGTTCCGGGTTGAGGAAACGCTCAAACAGCAATCCGTATTTCAATGGGTCAACATTGGTGATGCGAATGGCATAAGCTACCATTGATCCGGCAGCTGATCCGCGACCCGGGCCAACCCAAACTCCCATCTTTCGAGCCGAAGCGATGAGATCCTGAACAATAAGAAAATAGCCCGGATATCCAGTCTTTGCTATGGTTTCCAATTCGAAATCAAGACGTTCGATCATCTCTTCGGTTAGTTCTCCATACCTGTTTCTGGCACCCTCATAAGCCATATGTCTCAGATAGCTATTTTCACCTCTTTTGCCATGGTCTTCGATATCAAGAGGATCAAGGAAATCATCGGGGATGGAAAACTCTGGCAGAAGAACGTCTCTTTTTAAGCTGAATGACTCCACCTTGTCAATGATTTGACCAATGGTTTCGATGGCTTCTGGCAGGTCAGCAAAAAGCTGAAGCATCTCCTCCTCTGTCTTGAAATAAAACTCATTGTTCGGAAATCCAAAACGATGGCCAAACCCACGGCCGATAGGCTCATGTTTTTTTGCGTTATCTTTGATACAAATCAGTAAATCGTGCGCCTCTGCATCTTTTTTCTCAAGATAGTGAACGTTATTTGCAGCGAAATAACTGATCTGATGCTTTTTAGCCATCTGAAGCAAAAACTGATTCAGGAAGTCCTCTTCTTCCAGTCCGTGCCTGTTTAGCTCTATATAGAAATCATCGCCAAATTGCTCCTTCCACCACAATAGGGCTTCTTCCGCTTGTTGCTCACCCATATTAAGAAGCAGTGAGGGTATTTCGCCTGCAAGACCTCCTGTTGTTACAATAAGGCCTTCTTTATATTTGGTTACCAACTCTTTATCAACGCGAGGTACATAATAAAATCCTTCGGTGAAGGAAATGGAACTCAGCATGGAAAGATTTTGATAGCCTTTTTTGTTTTTTGCAAGAAATGGAACAAGAAATCCATTGTCCTTTACTGATTTATCAGAGTGGTTTCGACATATATACACCTCACAACCAAGGATAGCTTTCAGATGCCTTGCCTCACTTTTTGTTCCGGCCTGAACTTCTTTATCTTCCTTGCTGTTATGTTCATTTACTTTATTGATGAACTGAAAAGCAGCCATTAGGTTGCTTACATCGGTGAGGCCAATAGCCGGCATTTGTTCTTTAACTGCTCTTTTTACAAGATCGGGAACATCAATTGTTGAATTGAGGATGGTATAAGTGCTGTGGGTGCGAAGATGCGCAAACCGATGTGTATGTGCTTCGCTTTCAATATCTTTGTTTTCCGATTCACCAGTTTCACTTTCTATGATATCGCTCTTACGATTCGATTTTATCGCTAGCCCAATGGCCTTGACAGGAGTGGGGTTAGCTGATCGAAAACGATCGAAAAAAGCTCCGTCGATCCATTTGTTGTCAGCGGCAAAAACGCCAACACGCAACAACTCCAGGAAACAACGCGCCGTAGCTTCAACATCAGCAGAAGCGTTATGAGCATCACCAAAGCCTTCGCTGAAAAGTTTTTTATGCAATTCTTCCAGATTTGGCAGTTTAAAGCGACCGCCTTTTCCTCCCGGTAATTGACAAAATTGCGCAGTAACTTCTGTGCAGGTGTCCATCTGACCTTGCTCGAATAACGATGTTTCAATGCCGGCCCGGAGGTATTCAACGCCAAGAATATTACGGTCGAAATCAAGATTATGGCCAACAATGTAATGTGCAGATCGAAGTGATTGATTGAATTTTTTCAGTACCTCTGTTAAAGGAGCTCCGTTCTGAAGCGCGAAATCAGTTGTAATACCGTGAATCTTGGCGGCATTAAAAGGAATAGTGAAACCATCGGGGCGAATGATGTGGTTGGCAACTTCCATCAGTTCGCCTTGGGGTCCATGAACCTGCCAGGCCAACTGAACCACCCGCGGCCAATTATCGAAATCAGTTAAAGGTGCATTCTTGTCGCGCGGAAGTCCTGTTGTTTCAGTATCAAAGATTAAAAACATTGTTTTGAATTTTATATCTCTGTAAATGAGATTATTAATAGAATATACAGAGTTTTACAAAGGTATTTAAAAAGACCGATAACAAAAACCTATGTTAATAATTTGTGACACAAACCGACAATATTTACAAAACCTGTTTTATTTCAGGGGGTTGAGTGTTCTGTTTTCTTAGCGATTATTAGCCAATAACCAAAAATTGCCTGCTGCTTGAGAAGTTCTTTGTGTTGGACAATCAAACCATGCTTTTCAAGTAAGTGAATGTAATATGCAAGCAATTGCTGATGTGGATGTAGCGCATCGGCAGGAAAAAGCTGAAAAATTCGTTTGAGCCATTTATAGCGATGAGCATCAACGCTCAGCACCAAAAAACCACCATCTATAATAGCTTTACTCAGGTTATCTATGGAAGTTTCTAAACGACTCACATGATTGATCACATTCAGGCAAAAAACCACATCAAATGGCTGCGATGAATGGAAATCCTCCAATGAACAATTTTCAAAGCTGACATATGGAAAATCGTCAGGTTCAAAATGGGGTAGATGAATGCGATAGGATTCGAAGAGAGGGTCGATAGCCGTAACCTGTTGATCCTGAAGTATAGTGAAAATTCCTGCCGGTCCTGAGCCTGCATCAAGAACCCGCATTCCTGATTCAAGTCGAAAATGATCCTTCGTTTTGGAAAGGAAATTGTTCCAATAATCACGTTTCCATGCATAATAGGAAACTTTTTCTTTTTTACGAAGATAGCGCCTCCACCACCATATTTCTAAATGCTGAGCGATTGTCCATTGCAGGTTTGTGGAGGCTTTATTCATTTAAAAGTGCGTTTTATTTCTTTCTAAATTCTTTCTCGTAAAGCGCAATCCATGCTTCAGGATTCATTTTTGCAAAAAGTTCACCGAATAATTCATAAGGTATTTTTTGCATGTTTTTGAAACGGATACAACTCTTGCCCATATCTATTTTGTGGCTGCTATACTGGTTCCATTGTTGCAGAAACCACTCCATCAACCCTTTGTCGGCATAAATCCCCATATGGTAAATGGCAAGATGGTTTTTTTGAGAAGCGACACTTATAAATGGAAGCTCTTGCTTTGTATTGCAATGATATCCGGCAGGGTAGAGGCTGAAAGGAACAACAAAAGTAGGCATGCCGTAGGATAAGGTTTCTTTAAAACCCTCTGGTAACTTTTCACGCAATAACTGCAACAAATGTGTCATTGCCTCCTGTCTGTCGTCAGGTAATTTTTTGATATAATCTTCAATTGTACTTACTTCGTGTTTCATATCTTTAGTTTTTTTTGGAAGCTTTTGTCATCTTTTCTTCGAGGATTTGCAGCATTTTTGCAATACGACGTTCGCGTGTTTCCTGTTTTTTTGCATCGGTGATCCAGCTGATCAGCTCTTTCCGATGGGTATAAGACAGTGCTTGAAAAGTGATGTTATGCGATGGAAAATTTTTAAATACCAATGTAATATCATAAGGAATTTCAACAGTTCTTTCTTCGGTATCCTGTGATAAACATACGTGTATGGTGTCACCAAAACTTTTTTTCAACTTTGCCCGGATATCTTTTCTCACGATCAGGATATGACAGCCTGTTCCCATATTGGACAATATTCCATGATAGGGGATAAGATGATCGAAAACAACTTTCACCTTAATCATTCCCTTTTTTCCGAAGACTTCTTCAACACGATAAGGAAAATCAATATATGCAGCATCTATTTCACCCGACTGAATAAGAATGGCGTCAAAACAAATGTTTTCTGCTTCTGTTAATGGATTCATTTGCCGAAGAATCGTAATTGAACCGAAAAAATACCTCTTATCCTAATTAACAACCAATTTTTTAACCAGTTGTAAATAATTACCGTTTATCTGAACACTATAAACACCTGTTTTCCAGTTTTCTGTGTGAATGGTCAGGGTCTTTTGCCAGACTTTCTCCATGACAATACGTCCCATTGAATCGAAAACTTTTACAGATGAAAACTGTTCGTCTCCTTCGGTTGTCAACACAAAACTTCCGTTTGTAACTGGATTAGGAACAAGTTTCAAAGAAGCTGTTTGCTGTTTTACGTTGATACCAACAAACTGAGAAACGACGATATTATCTATCAGAAGTGGATTCCCATAGAAACTGACGGTTTCAAAAGCAATACGCACATCATTGAGGCCAGCCCATGGACTTAGATCGATGGTGTTGCAAGGAGCTCCCCATCCTTGTCCGCACCAGTCGGAAGCAGTTTCAGGGAAAAATGCAGTGGATGTTGGTTCGTGTGTTGCAAAACTGCCGTTGCCATCTTCACCATAGGTCGCAATGCGTTGCCAGGTTGCTCCGCAGTCGCTCGAAACGAGCACTATAAGAGAGTCGCTGACTTGAGTAAATGCACTGTTTTGAGCGTAGGCATGATCAAAACTAAGGTAAGCATCGGTCGTCCCACCAAGATCAAATGGCATCGAAATAAGTCTGTCACGTTGATTAATTGCAAAATAAGTACGGAAGTTAATGCCGGCTGCCGTGCTGCCACCATTGCCGCTTGCAGGAAAAATGCCCCAGCTTACATCTCCATCAGGATTTTCCACTTTCCATGAACCATCGCTCAGGTTGTTGCCTTCAAAGCTCTCAGCAAAATAACCGGCCTGACTACCAATATGAATAAGGTTATTTTCAGTAATTGTATTTGATCCGAAACTGTTTGAAACGGTTAGCGTTACTGAATAGTCTCCTTCAGAGTTGAACTTCACCAGAGGGTTTTTGGTTGTGGCACTTGTGCCATCGAGATAGGTAACTGAAGCCGGTGAAAAACTCCACTGCCAGCTATTGGGTAAGCCTGTTGAAGCATCAGTGAACTGTATCTCCTCGCCTGCACAAGCAACATGTACCGATGGTGCAACTTGAGCCGTTACCATTCCAGGAAAGTCAACTTTGAAACTCATGGTTTCACCAATGGAAGAAATCTCAGAGATGTTAACTCCTCCCAATCCACCGTTTTGCAGAAAAGCGTAAGGGTTTGTTTGGTCGTTAAATTCTGTTCTGCCATAGTTAGCGCCAAAAACAGCTTCATTCAGGCTACCGCTATTCGATGGACTTCCATTAGGGCGGTAAATATACACTTCATCAGGAGGGCCACCTGCGTTTCCGTTTCCTGCGTTCGGGTTGATACGGTAAATCAACATTCCTGATTTTGAGAGCGTACCATCGAATGTTCCTGATTTTTTACGAAATTCAATAACAAAATACTCAGTAGATGAATTCTGTGAATGAATACGAAAGGCGTTATTTTCACTGCTTTGAAGAGGGTTTAAGGTGTAGGTACCACTTTCGGTAATCCAAGGAATATTGTCGATCCATCCTCCATATTTCATCCTCATGAAAGCACCCATATACTGTGGAGGGTTGTTGTTTGCTGCCATGATATCCCATGGCCCAACAGGTGTAATATCAGTAGTTTCGTAACGATAGAGGTCGGGAGCACTCAAACTGTGATACATCTCATGACATAAAACTCCAA